>Ga0073934_10003924_pt1 | contig 25856 bp, 35 predicted proteins | sample LarsenN4metaG_FD_76834 | JGI IMG/M metagenome (GOLD analysis project Ga0073934, IMG submission 76834) | Hot spring sediment bacterial and archeal communities from British Columbia, Canada, to study Microbial Dark Matter (Phase II) - Larsen... ... | reverse complement strand
CGCAATGTCGGGCATTGGCTCAATTCCTAGAGGGTGGCCCTGCTTCTATTCTGAACAGGCGCCGATCTTCTGCCGTGAACTTCCAGCCCATGCGTTTTTCGAAAATCAGCTGATAAACCCCCGGCTGCACGGCCTTGAACTCGAAAATGCGCTGCCCGTTTTCCACGGCGTTATTGCTCGCGACGCGGAGGAACTCATCACTGAGAAGTGCGAGTCCTTTGGTGTCGTAAGACGGCACCCACTGTTCACCCCTGGTGCGATCTTCCCACAAGCGGATGAAGAATGACTGGTCAACCGTGACCTTGCGGCAGCCGATTCCGTCCAAAGCGAGGTTGTGATCGGTGCTCACATCGAGACCCCTGAGCTGTGTCGTGAAGACAACCGTGAAGCCGAATTTCCTTTTATATTTTCCGCCGAGGACCGATCAGAATATCGCTCCCGTCCACCCGCACTTCGTAACTTCCTACACAGTAACCACCCCCATCGATGCCTTGCCCATTTCTGATATCGAACGCCAGATCATGCCAGGGGCAAGCAATAACGTATCCTTTGAGCCTCCCTTCAATAAGCGGCCCCCCCTCATGCGGGCAGCTATTATGGATGGCATACAACTTTCCTTCCACGTTGAACAACGCGATCGGGCGGTCATTGACCTTGACTATCTTTGACTTTCCCGGAGGCAACTCATCGATCTGTGCCACCTTTTGAAACCCATCCATCGTTCGTATTCCCTTTTCCTAGCTGCTACATACGAAGGGCATACTTGAGCTCGTCATTTTTTGCAACTCCGGCTTTCTTAATGAACCCTGATTCTGCCTGTATCACATACCGAACAGCTTCGGGTGGCGGCCCGAAATGGGGGCAGGGATCTTTCGCACATGGTTCCGCATGTTCCAGCATATGCACCACATGATGACTCTCGTCTACCCACAGAATGTCGATGGGGAATCGATATTCCTTGGTGGTCACGCGATGCATTCCGTTTTGCTCAAAGATATAAAGCATGCCACCGTTGGGAGGCAATGCATCGCGAAAGGCAAGCCCGAAGAGCAACTTCTCCGGCGTGTCCGCCACTTCGGCCTCTAGCTCAACACCGCTCGGGAATGTGACGACGATGATACTGGACTCCTTGCGTTCCACTAAAAAAACCGACGCGCTCATCAGGAGAAGAGCGAGCAGAATCATCATGATGATCCGCTTCTTCCGCTGTTCTCGATTACTCCCCTGAGCTTGATCAGACGCCATGGATGATTATCGACCGCTCCTTCTCCGCTGAGCCCAATGGCCCATGCACAATAATGACCTAGGTCTTCTGTCCGGATTCCGTTCAGTTGACTTAGAAAAGAATCGAGGAATAGAATGCCATTCTGCGTGCCTGCTCGTCATAATTCAGCGGAAGCACTATGGTGCGAGCCGCGTGAACTTGTCAATGTTCAATAGGGAGTGAGAAGGAGGCTTGGGTCATGGCTTTATTGATTACGGATGAATGTATCTCGTGTGGAGCATGCCTGCCGGAATGTCCTAATGAAGCAATCTTTGAGACCAGAAGCGACGCGGAGAGCAAAGGCTACCACGTTGGCGATGGACAAGGAGTCGGCGACAATATTTATGTCATCGCACATGACCGCTGTACGGAGTGTGTCGGTCATTTTGATGAACCTCAGTGTGCCGCAGTTTGCCCCGTTGATAACTGTTGCATCTCGGATCCTGCCTATCCTGAAGCGACAGAAGTGCTTCTAGAAAAGGCGAAGAGCTTGAACCCGGATAAAGCAATAGATCCTGCTAAGGTGTGGAGCGGAGTGAGAAACTGACTTGTTGAAATGAATTTATTCTGAGGGCTCTGGCTCCGGGTGGAACCAGAGCCCTTTGTTTTGGGCTGTTGTGCCGAAACTAAAAAGCCTCGGTGAACTTCACCGAGGCTTTTTCAACGTCCGCATCGAAAGGAGTTACTACTTCAGCATCAGCAGCTTGCCACCGACATGGGCCGGATGCAAGTGGCAACGATATTCGAGAACACTTCCTGCCGCATAGAACAGATCGCTAGTCGGGACACCGATGTAACGTGTTTCTCCCGGCTTGAGCACTATCTTGGTTTCTAAGGAAAACGGTCCCGATTGGTTGGCCACAGCACTCAGATGAAAGCCATGCTCTGCAGCGGCATTATTCGTCACTTTCAACAGAACGGGTGCACCGGGACGCGATTTAAAATCAATGACAGTCATCGGTGGATACCAAGTCTTCATGTTGCCGATTTCGATAGAGAAAAACGCAGCATCTACCGTCAGTTCCTTAAACGGCTGGCCGACGACAGAACCCGTTTCCAGATCGCCGGTCTCTACACCGCCCGCTTGAAGCGCATGTGAGTTTGAAGCCCCAGCCAACACCATTCCAAGGCCAAAGAAGGCCGCCAACATCGTCTTCCCCATGACTACCCCCTTGCAAATATTAAGAAGAGACAAATAGAGGCTGGCGAATATGTGCCGCCAAACTTAAGAGAACGCCAACGCTTCCGGTAATGCGCACCCTTCATCTATACCGTTGACAAACATTCCACGCATCACGAGGCGCTTCTTATAACATACGGGTCAAAACGGAAGCAACCAATTGGAATTGCCGAGGTTGTAAGAGCCGTATATTGCATAACAAAATCCACCCTCAGACCGCTGCCACGATCGCCCCAAATCCGCTGATCCAATCGAGACATACGTCGGCTCCATCCCGGTGCTAGAGAATCTAAGACAGCTGAGGTGGGACCTCTCCTTGTCTCGTTGAATATTCTCTGGACCAATAGCATGGCTTAAGTATTTCCCGATCATTCCGATACGACAGTTGAGGAACTGCCATATGTCCATCATTCTGGCAATCAATGGCATCGTGGAGACTTATCCGATCAAACCCGTTGGCCCTCGGAATAGCCGCGCCGAATCCGTTGGTGAGCGGGAGCATCATGGCGGACATTCTTCTTCATTGGATCACTCAGCTTTGGCAGCACAAACGGCTTATCAACGGCAGAGTATCGAACGGCCAGACCTGAAACCTGCGATCCTGGCGCGTGATCTGATGAGTGCTCCGGTCCTCTCTCTTCCATCCGACAGCACATTGCTTGATGCCTGGGCTATCATGTCGCAAAAGAGATTCCACCATATCCCTGTCACGTCGATGCATGGCACACTCGTCGGGATGGTGTCCTATCGAGACCTACTCCACCATGTCCCGGAACTTATCACGGCGGCCGATAAACGGCAGGCCTCGAGGCGGCGATTGGCAGAAATCATGACTTCCCGAGTTATTTCTGCAACACCCGTAACAGAAATCCGAGAGATCGCCCGTGTCATGCTGGATGAACGGATTCATGCTGTTCCAATCTTGGATGCTAACCGCCGTCTCGTAGGCATCCTTGCTACCCGAGACATGCTGCAGGGCATTGCGAACCACGGTCCCCTCGAGCTCTGGACCTAACTTTCCTTCCTTTGGCATCGTTCCTTTCTGCACGCATAAACATCGCTCATTCCATCAATTCGTTTGCTCACCTCCCCCTCCAAAGGCTGCTCCACCTTTGTAGGACTAGGTGGACCGGCGATTCCGTAATAGGGTGGTTATCCGGCAAAACAGGGTAGCTAGTTAATTTATCTCCGCCCCATATACGATGACGCTGATCGACGAATTTTTCACTACCCCCGTCGCGGCAGGAGTCTCCGGTCTGGTGCTCCTCGTCATTGGCCTCCTCCTTAAGAAAGACCGAGGACGTCGCTGGGTCCTCGCTCTAAGTCTCTTTCTGTACGTCCGCTACATGGTCTGGCGGGCGCTCTACACACTGCCTATCGAAGACATGAGCACCATGATCGTGGGGGGGATCGTCTATCTCGCAGAGTTGTACGGACTTTGCCAATTTTGCTTCTTTACGTATCAGTCCTGGTCGCCGACCGACCGACAGCCCGCACCGATCACGGATGAACCGATCGTCGACATCTTTGTCACAGTTGTCGACGAACCTCTGTCGCTCTTGCGGCAAACGTTGGTGGGATGCTTGTCCCAGGACTATCCGAAAGACCGATTCAACGTGTACGTGCTCGACGACGGCCATCGCCTTGAAGCGAAGAAACTCGCGAGCTCACTCGGCTGTGGCTACATCAGACGCCCGAATCGGCCACGCCATGCCAAGGCCGGAAATCTGAACCACGCGTTGCCCCTAACGGATGGGGACCTCATAGCCGTCTTCGATGTGGACCATATCCCCGCCCGTACCTTTCTAAAAGAAACCGTCGGGTTCTTCGATGATGCCAAAGTGGCCATCGTTCAGACTCCCCACCACTTCTACAATCCGGATATTTTCCAACGGAACCTACGCGTCGGAGATCTCATCAAAAACGAGCAAGCGTTGTTCTTTCGCTCGTTACAAGCCGGGCGAGACGCCCACAACAGTGCATTCTTTGCTGGCAGTGGTGGCCTCTTCCGCCGCAGTGCGTTAGAGGAAATCGGTGGATTTCAAACCCAAACCATTACCGAAGACATCCACACCAGTATGAATTTGCATGCGAAGGGTTATAAGTCTTGCTATCTCAATCGCGTTCTGTCCGCAGGGCTGATGCCAGAGACCTTCGAAGGATACCTGAAGCAGCGGAAACGTTGGGCCATGGGCTGTATCCAGGTGCTCTTGCGGGATAATCCGTTAACGAAACGCGGACTCTCATTCGCGCAACGAATCGATTATTTCGGATCCATCTTTTACTTCTTTTTTGGCCTTCCACGCTTGATCTGCCTCGTCGCTCCCCTTTCGAGTCTTCTGTTCCATATCTCGCCGCTTCATGCAGACGTCGTCCTGCTCGCACTACATTTTCTTTCCTTCTACATCGCGTCAGCCTTCGTCATGCGCCCCGTCAGCCGCGGTTCACGGAATCCCTTTTGGTCAGACGTCTATGAGATCGCCATGTGCTTCGCCCTCAGCGCTGTGGCGGTGAAGGCTCTTGTCGCTCCTCGGAAAGAGCGTCCGTTCGAGGTGACACCGAAAGGACAACGGGTAAAGAAGAATACGTCCGCGGAACTGAGGCTGGCCTGGCCGCATTTATTGACGTTCGGCCTATTGGTTAGTGGTTTGGTATTGGGAATCCAGGACCTGCTGCACGGTACTGGAGACTCTGGTCTCCCGGTCAGTGTCTTTTGGGGGACCGTCAATTTATTGCTATTGACGATTGCCATGTTCGTCGCCAGCGAGCAAACGCAAGGCCGACAGGCATTTCGGGTCAGTCGCGATTTTGCAAGCGAGCTGTTTGTAGACGAAACCTCTGTCGCCGCGCGCATTCTCAACATCAACGAGCATGGGGCCGCCTTATCGATGGAACGGCCGGTCTTTACGGCACAGCATACGGTGACCCTGCTTCTCACGTCTTCTCAAGGTACTATCGTTCGATTGTCGGGACGAATCATTAGACAGGAACGATTATCATCCGGCGATGTGGGGACCGGGCTTCAGTTCGTAGACCTTGATGATGCGACCAAACAGGTTCTCGTCGACAAGATTTTTGGAGACCCGACACCTTGGGAGGATAGCTATCGGTTTAAACCCGGTGTCGCGAGTAGTGTACGGTCACTGATTTATGCCCTCACCTCTCCCTGGAGGTCCTTCACATGGGAACGGCGCAGGATGCTGCGTGTCCCTCATGAGACTCCTTGTCGGTTGACTACCTCAACAGCCTTACTGTCCGGAACACTTGAAGATATCTCTTTCACAGGCCTGAGTGTGCTCTTTCCTTCAGCTCCAAAGGGATCATTGGTCGGCAGTCTTTTAGAATTGCCGCAGATCACCTTGAAAGTCAGCCCTGTCTCAATGATGCGCCGTCTGCATAAAACTTGGGTTCATTTCAAAGTCGAGAGCATCGAACAAGGCGAACAACGATGGAGAGAACTCCATGACCGGCGATGGAGACGAGCATGATTCATCGTGCACAACAGAAGCGTCTTCTGTCGAGTACCGTGCACCCTCCGGAGATCAACTCCGCGTCTTGCGAGCTCCTCTGTGAAGTGGTGCTCGTCGTGATCCAGCTCGCCGATTTGCCGAACAAGGTCACGACCATGCCTGTTGAGACCATACCCTAACCTTCTCCCTTCAAGTGGACGGCGCGCATGGTCAACACCCACAGGCGAGAAGGCTGTTGGATTGGGTGTGCATCTCGGCAGGCTTCTCTGTTGTTCCATGCCGGGATCGACGTCTTTTCCCACGACTTGCCATTCCCACGATTTGCACGATGCACCCCAAAGACATGATCCGAAAGGAAGTCACCCGAGACTTGCCGTACACGGGATTTTCCGTCCGATTTTTGGATTTTTCTCCTGATTGTCTGTGGGGTGCACTATTCTATGTTCGTCAAACTGAAGCGACGCCCGTTGACCTCGCTCATCACGGCCGCTCCACCGTTTTTCGGTTTTGTGCTGACCCTATTCAAGAAGGTGAAAACCGATGGCGCGATATACACTATTCCTACTGGCAACACTTGTCCTGACGATCGTACCAGGCCGTGCACAGGCAGGTGATGTGTTCACCGGATTTCAGATCGACAATAAGCGCCAGTACTTTGGGTATGTGGGTGTGAGGACGCCTGTCTTACTCATGTCGGGTGGGACAAACCTCTTTGTGCAGGCGATGACCGCTGGTCTTGGATATAGCTTCAAAAGCAATGGGCAACTGTTGGATGCGAATGTGCAGTTTGTCGTCCCCTCCCTCGGAATCTCACAGTCACTCGGCAGGTGGACCTTCCTGGCATTGGCGGGACCGCAACTGCGCCGAATCGAGGAAGAACGGTTCAATACAAGCTCGAGGGTCGATCATCAGATCGGAGCCTTCGGCCAAATTGAAGCGCTGTACTGGCATGAGAAAGGCAGCCTCCATGCGATTGGATCCTATGCTGATCTCGACAATTTTTTCTGGGGTCGTCTGCGTGGGAAGCTGCTGACCTACAAGTCCACTAAGGGTTGCTGTCCCGTCTACACGGGATGGGATGTTGCTGGAATGGGCAATGGAGAATTTCGTGCGGTGCAAACAGGACCGATTGCTGAAGTGGCGATCGGGAAGGTTTTCTTACTCGCCAAAGGTGGCTATCAAAACAGTAACTCTTTTCACAGCGGTGGTTATGGAGGAATCGAGGTCTATTTCCCCTTTTAGCTTACGGCACTCTCGACCAAGATGAGAACGTCGCGGCTTGGCCCACCGGCCTTGCAGCCGAATCGATCACAGTCCAAATCAATGCCTGCTCGACAAGAAAACGCCGGCCCGTTGAAGAAACTCTAACTCCCCGATAACCATCGTAGTAGCCCTTGGCCCTTGCTTGCGCCAACATCCGCTCTCGTTCCGCCCGGTCATCCGCCTCAGCCGTAAGTCGCGACGGCGTCTTGATGAATAAATCCCACGATAGTTCCCACAGGTCCAAGGCCGTTTGATTGCCGTAGTTCAAGATCGGGTCCGGCTCCATACCGTGTGACACGACGACAAAAGATGCTTCGAACAATGTGCGCGCCTGCTGCAGTGAATCGCCTATTCTCGTAATCAGTTCTTGTCCCGTCCAACGACGGTAGCTGTCCAACAGATATTGACTCCATTGCACGATATGAGGTTCAGCCCACTGCGGGGTGTCCATGGGCGCGGTCGTAACACGATTCGCGTGGTAGGGCAAGCTAGGAAAGCACTCTTGTCAAAAGCCTAGTCCTTCTCTGTATAATGGCCCACTTCCCAAAATGAAGCAGGGACAATAGATGGCAGGCAAAACATTATTTGACAAGATTTGGGACTCGCATGTGGTACGTGCGGAACCGGACGGAACCACGCTCCTCTATATCGATCGACAGTTAGTCCACGAAGTCACCTCTCCTCAGGCCTTCGAAGGGCTGAAGCTTGCAGGACGTCGCCCGCGGCGACCGGCCGCGACGCTGGCTGTGCCGGACCATAACGTTCCCACGACCGACCGCCGGTTGGGGATTGCCGATCAAGTAAGTGCCCTTCAGATCCAAACACTTGAAGACAACTGCAAGGATTTCGGCATCACCCTTTTCAACATGAGCGACATCCGTCAAGGTATCGTTCATGTCATCGGCCCGGAACAGGGTTTCACTCTCCCAGGTACGACGATCGTGTGCGGCGACTCCCACACGTCCACCCACGGGGCGTTTGGTGCCCTGGCGTTCGGCATCGGGACCAGCGAAGTGGAGCATGTTCTGGCCACTCAATGTTTGGTGCAGAAGCGACCCAAGACCATGGAGATCCGTGTCGACGGGACTCTTTCTGATCGCTGCTCAGCCAAGGACATTATTCTTGCGATCATTGGGAAGATCGGTACCGCTGGAGGAACCGGCTATGTCATCGAATATACCGGTTCCGCCATTCGCACCCTCAGCATGGAAGGCCGCATGACTCTCTGTAACATGTCGATTGAAGGCGGCGCACGGGCCGGCATGGTCGCTCCCGATGAGAAGACGATCGCCTATATCAAAGGACGGCCACTCGCTCCAAAGGGGGATCTCTTTGAACAAGCCGTTCATGCGTGGCGACAACTCAAGACTGATCCGGACGCTACATACGATTCGACCGTCACGTTGCAAGCAGAACACATCGCGCCTCAAGTCAGTTGGGGCACCAGTCCCGGTATGGTCATCGGCGTGGATCAAAAGGTTCCCGATCCTCGAACGATGTCAGACGAGAAAACGAAGAGTGCCACGGAACGGGCATTAGCGTACATGGGGCTTTCACCCAATATGCCGATTACCGATATCAAAATCGACAAGGTGTTCATCGGCTCCTGCACGAACTCGCGGATCGAAGATCTTCGGCTCGCTGCCAGTTTCGCGAAGGGCAAGAAGGTCGCGAAAACCGTGCATGCGATGGTGGTTCCAGGATCGGGGCTCGTCAAGCAACAGGCGGAAGCCGAAGGATTGGACCGGGTGTTCCGCGAGGCAGGGTTCGAGTGGCGAGAGGCCGGGTGCAGCATGTGTCTCGCGATGAATGCCGATGTGCTGAAGCCCGGTGAGCGCTGTGCCTCCACGAGCAATCGCAATTTTGAGGGCCGACAGGGTGCCGGAGGTCGGACGCATCTCGTCTCTCCTGCCATGGCGGTCGCTGCAGCGGTCGAAGGACACTTCGTCGACATCCGACACTGGGGATAACAAGACCCGAGATTACCTACTTTGCAAGTATCTCCCAATTCAAAACAAGGAACTCAACACTAATCCTATGCAAGCCTTTACCACCCTGACCGGTCTCGTCGCTCCGCTGGATCGAGTGAACGTCGATACCGACCAAATTATTCCCAAACAGTTTCTCAAGACCATCAAACGCACGGGGCTGCGCGAGGGGTTGTTCTTTGACTGGCGGAAACTACAAGACGGCTCGCCTGATCCATCGTTTTTTTTGAATCAGGCACGGTATCAGGGAGCGACCATTTTATTGACTCGTGACAATTTCGGCTGCGGCTCCTCCCGCGAGCATGCGCCTTGGGCTTTGCTGGATCAAGGGTTCCGGTGCATCATCGCCCCGAGCTTTGCCGACATTTTCTATAACAATTGTTTTCAGAACGGTATCCTGCCTGTGGTCTTGAACGCTGAGGAAGTGCTGGATTTGATGAAAGAAGTGCTCGACTCAGAAGGGTACCAACTGACGGTGGACCTAGGCCACCAAACGGTCACGACCCCGAAGGGGACCGTGTATCGATTCGAGATCGATCCTTTCCGCAAGGATTGCCTCTATCGAGGGCTTGATTCGATCGGCCTTACCCTTCAGCATGAAGACGCAATCACAGCTTACGAAAAGCGACGAAAGGCTGAAGCGCCGTGGCTGTTCGGTGACGTCCACCCGTAATTGAGGAGATCCGGTGAAACGGTTTTTGACGGTTCTCGTTTTTGTCGGTGCCGCCTACCTCATTGTCGTGTTCAACTGGGCCTATTCTGATGGAAACCGAGCTGGGTACATCCAAAAATTCTCTACCAAAGGCTGGCTGTGTAAGACACATGAAGGAGAGTTGGCAATGACAACCGTGCCAGGAACGGCTCCCGTTCTTTGGCAGTTTACGATTTCGGACGATAAGGTCGCGCAGCAATTATCAGAGGTGATGGGCAAACGAGTGATCTTGCATTACAAAGAGTATCGCTATATTCCGACCACCTGCTTCGGTGAGACCACCTATTTCGTGGACAAAGTCGAAGTCCAGGAATAGGTTTTCGACTCCTCTACAGCCATTTTTTTCGACGGAACCCGATCAGCATCACGGTCGCCACAACTCCCATGATGGCCAACGCCATCGGGTACCCCCATTCCCACTTCAGTTCCGGCATGTGGTCGAAATTCATCCCGTAAATGCCCGCGATGAAGCTGAGCGGCATGAAAATCGTGGTGATGACCGTCAGCACCCGCATGACGGCGTTCAGCCGATAACTGACGCTCGAGAGATAAATGTCGAGACTTGCTGAGACCATTTCACGCAATGTCTCGATGGTGTCGACGATCTGTACCACGTGGTCGTAGACGTCTCGAAAGAATACCTTGGTGGGTTCATGCAAAAAGGGACATTCAGAACGGGACAGGTTGTTGATCGCTTCCCGCAGGGGCCACACGGCGCGCCGCACGAACAACAGTTGCCGTTTGAGCGCGTGGATATCTTTGAGTGTATCCGGTTTCGGGTCGGCTATCACCCGCTCTTGCAGCGATTCAATTCGTTCCCCCAGCATTTCGAGAACGGCAAAATACCGGTCAACCGCGGCATCAATGAGCGCATACAGCAGATAATCCGACCCATTTTGCCGAAGACGCCCCTTGCCGCCTCTCAGACGATCCCGTACCGAGTGAAAGACATCTGTACCGTTTTCTTGGAACGACAGGACATAATTCCGTCCAAGGACAAAACTCACCTGTTCGGCCACAATGTCCCCTCGCTCAGAGGTCGTCAGCATCTTCATGACGAGAAAGAAGTATGTCTCATAGTCATCGAGTTTCGGGCGCTGGTCCGTATTGGCGATGTCTTCCAGAAGAAGAGGATGGAGACCAAAAAGTTTCCCGAAGGCTTCCAACACCTCAATCTTATGGACTCCACCAACATTCACCCACGTGACGGTTTCGTCCGCAGGGAGCCGAAGCTCCTTCACGTCTGCGACGACACACTCCTCGCATCGGGCGCCGGCATAATTGAACAGGGTAATGGTCACGGTCTCGGTCCGCGGTTCGCCGATGTGAATGAGCGTCCCGGGCGAGAGTCCCGTCTTCTTCGACCGTTTCTGAACCAGTTTCATCGTAGCGTGCTTGTACGCAGATTCTGAAGCCAGGTCAAGCCGGCAGTCGTTTCTTTTCATCTATCTCCGGGCCTGCTACTCTTCTGTCATGGCATGGGACGACGAACTTGCAATTCTCATCGATGTGATGCGGACGGCCGGGGCCGAAGCCTTACGGTTTGTCGCCGATGGATTTGAGACGAGTCGAAAGCCGGACCGGTCGCCGGTGACCTCGGCAGACTTGGCAGTGAATCAGATGCTCCAGTCTCGCCTGACGTCGGCGTTTCCTCACGATGGATGGCTCTCAGAAGAGTCGCCTGATTGTCCGGACCGACTTCAGAAAAGACGAGTCTGGGTCGTTGACCCGATCGACGGGACGAAGGCGTTCATCAGTGGTGAGTCGGAGTTTTGCATTTCTGTCGCCCTCATTGAACAAGGCCGGCCCGTGGTGGCCAGTATCTTCAACCCCTCCACGGACGAACTGTTCACCGCCATTCGAGGCGGAGGTCTTCATCTCAATGGCGAGCCGGTGGTTCCACCAGCAGCGAGAAGCGGTCGACATCCGATCGTCGCCCTGAATCCCTGGGAACGAAAGATCGGTCGGTTCACGGCTCTCGAGCCGTCAGCCAGCCACCACCCTATTCGTTCGATTGCTTGGGTCCTCGCACTCACTGCAACAGGCCGCATCGATGCGGTGGTCACATTGGAACCTGAAAATGAATGGGATGTTGCCGCGGGGACTCTTCTCATCACGGAAGCAGGTGGAGCTATTTCTGACGGACAGGGACGTGACTTAACCTTTAATCGACGTCCGCCTCGTTACAGCGGTATCATTGCCACCGGTCCACACTGCCCCGACACCGTCACGCGACAACTCAAGCTCCTGACGTCCTCAGAGGTGACGAATAGCCATTAGCCGTTTCTAGAAAGAGACTTGGGTCAACCGTCGACAGGCTTCATCGAGATCAGAGTCCGTCTTGGCATAACTGAACCGGATGAAGTCGGCTCCTGTCTTGCCGGAAAAAAAAGCCTCTCCCGGCACACCGGCCACACCGGTTTGTTCTAGCAGGAAGATGGCACGACTCTTCCCTGAGTCACCCGGAAGTCGGGACACATCAGCCAACACGTAATAGGCTCCCTCTGGGATTGAAGGAGTGAGTCCCGCCTTGGCTAAAGCACGGCAAAATGTGTCGCGTTTCTGCCGATAGTCTCGAGCCAAGCTTGCATAGAAATCGTCGGGCAATTCTCTGATACCGCGGGCCACACCCATTTGGAGCGGTGCCGGCGCACAAACGTAGAGGAGATCGTTCATCGCACCGATGGCTCTTGTCCACGGCTGCGCTGCCACACTGTACCCGATCCGCCAGCCCGTCACGCTGAACGTCTTGGAGTAACCGCCGATGGTCACCGTCCGTTCGGCCATATTCGGTAAGGACGCCATGCTCACATGCCGCCGGCCGTCATAGAGAAAGTATTCGTAGATTTCATCTGTCATGACGAACAAATCGTGCCGGCACGCAAATTCCGCCAGTGTCTCTAATTCCGCTCGGCTGAATACCTTGCCCGACGGGTTGCCGGGTGAATTGACGATGATAGCCTTGGTCTTAGGCGTGACCGTCTCTTCGAGCTGAACCTGGTCGAGCGTCCATTTTGGAGCCCTCATCTTCACAATCACTGCCACTGCTTCGACTGCTCGCAAGGCACTGATGTGGTACTGGTAATAGGGTTCGAAGAGGATGACTTCGTCACCGGGATCAAGCAACGCCTCACACGCGCAGTGAAATGCACCGGTTGCCCCGGCGCTGACGGTAATCTGCGTTTCCGGATCGGCTTCAATGCCGTTATAGTGCGCCAGTTTCTCGGCTATTGCCTCGCGTAGCTCCGGTAATCCATCGAAGCGCGTATAAACATTGTGCCCATCCCTGATAGCCTTCTCTGCCCCTTCGAGAACGATCGGCGGCACCGGCGTATCACAGACCCCCTGTGCCATATTGAGACCTTTCACACTCGCGCACGCCTGTGTCATGGCTCGAATTTCCGATTGAGCAAGATCCGCCATCCGTCGACTGACTGTTCGCATCACCATACTCCTTCTTACCCTCCTGAACCGGTGTCCTTTGTGGCAGAGGATGAGGCCGGCGTCAAGATGGGTCCCGCTTTCCACGGGATAAGTGTCACCCCTACGTAGAATATCGATTCGGCTTACCCGGATTGTCTTCATGCAGTACACTCAGGACTGCCGGCCCTATCTCTCGTTGATAAGGACCATTACCGTGACAGCAAAGGTACCTGGAGACTTTGATCAGAAAGGTATAAGCCTGCAGGATCGACGCGGCAGAAGAATTGCTCTCTCCTGCCGCCTATTTTTCTTTGGGGATGATGACTTCGAAGGTGAAGCGACCGTGTTGGATGTGTCAACGAACGGATGCAGCGCCGAATCATCGGTCGAAGTGAAGATCGGAATGCTCTTCAAATTGTCCTTGTTTCTGGATGATTTTAAATGGCCGCTCCGCGTCGATCAGGCGATTGTGCGGTGGATCGACGGCAGGCAGTTCGGCCTGGAATTCATCAGCATTCGTCTGGCTCAGCGAGAACGGTTGAGAAACCTCATCATGAAGGTCAGGCCGTAATAGCAGTTCCGCTCAATCATCCCCCATACGGTCCGAACATGTCCTCGTCGTAACGTACGGTGAGCATCGCGAGGTTGCCGTTGGGAGCGTAGGTCTCCGCATTCGTGCGGAACGTGGTTTGCTGATTATTGGCTCTGTCACTCCTGGCTAAGAGTCGATCTTCACCAGATAGTGAGATTTCCACGGGGTTTGGGTACAATAAACAAGGGAAGGGATCTACGATGCGACAGACCATCAAGGCGAGATATCACGACGGGATCTTGCAGCCCTTGGAGCCGTTGACGTTGGCAGACGAAACGGAAGTACAGGTGACGGTAGAGACGGCACCAAAGGTCAGCGCGGAGGACATTCTGAACTCTGCGGCTGGGGTGTACCAGGGCTTGACCAATCAAGAGATCGCACAGGTGGAAGCCATCGCGTTGAACCGGCGGCATTTCTTCCGTGAGCCGGCCGCCTGATGCCTCAACCGGCTGCCCTACTCGACACCAATATTCTCTCAGAGCTCCTCAAGCAGCATCCCCTTGGGGTTCCAACGGGTCCGGACCTACCTTGCCGAGCATGAACGTCTTGCCTTCTCAATCATCACTCGCTATGAACTGCTGCGCGGGCTGAAAGCTAAGCAGGCGAGCGCACAAGAAGTCGCATTTCCCCTTCTGTGTTGCGCCAGCATGATTGTCCCGCTCACGGATCAGATTGTTGAACGCGCCGCTGCGTTGTATGGCGACCTCCACCGACAGGGCGCCTTACTTCCCGATGCAGACCTGCTCATTGCCGCCACGGCACTGGAAACGCAGCGCACATTGGTCACAAACAACCTCGCACACTTTCAGCGCATACCCAATTTGATCGTCGAGTCGTGGAAACGGTAACACAGGTCGCACCTGCCTCACTGATAAGATTCACGGGTAGGACAGTGGGCCAAACATGAGCTGCTGGTTGTTGGCATTGTAGTATGTGGTCGTCAGCGCCGGAGGGAGATTCGACCGAACGAACGTGCCTCCGGTCTTGATGCGATTGCCGGCGGCATCAAGCATCCGCGAGTCCCGCACTCTCCCGAATTCACTTTCCCCACAAGGCTTCCAGCCGCTGCGATCGGCCGCAGCCGTACTTGTAATACTTATACCGGAGCGGATTTTTCTTGTAGTAATCCTGATGGTAGTCCTCAGCCGGGTAGAAGGTCGATGCCGGGACCAACTGGGTCACAATGGGCTGAGGAAAGCGCTTGGACGCTTCAATGGCACGCTTTGAATCTTCCGCGAGCCGTTTTTCTTCAGCGGTTGAATAGAAGATCGCCGCGCGATACTGAGTGCCATGGTCGCAGAATTGTGCGTTCGGCGTGACCGGGTCGATGTTACGCCAAAAGGCGTCCAATAATTTCTGGTACGTGACTTTTGATGGATCGTATGTGACTTCGATGGACTCGGCATGGCCGGTCTGTCCGGCAGACACCTGTTCGTATGTCGGATTGGCGACGGTTCCGCCCATGTAGCCGGAAACGACTGCGATAACGCCGTCAACTTTTTCAAAGGCCTCTTCCATACACCAGAAGCAGCCCCCCGCAAAGTACGCCTTGTCGCTTGTTGGTGCGCCCTGAACTCCACTTGTGGGCCAGCCTGTGAGAGTCGCACAGATCACGAGACCGATTGCCATGATTGTCACACGTTGAAGAATGGTCATAACAGTTTCCTCCCTCTCCATCGTCGTTGCAGTGCGACAGTTCTTACATCTTACTACGGCGATGGTGGAAAGATGGGTGTCGGTTCAGCTCGCTCGGAAGCGATTCAGACAGAGTCGCTCATCTGCCGGACTCGGTCCTCAACCCGGAAGGTAGCCGTACCCGTCCGGATCGGTACGACGCGCGCGTCGGCGGCCGTCCATGAGCTTCATGATGAGCTCAATGGCCTCTTCCGGTGATACGGCCGTTTTGACCAACCGCGGGTCGAGTTTACGGAAGAACGCCACGTCGGCGGGGGAGGCTTCAACGAGAATGACCGGTTTACCGGCCTTCACCGCCAGAGCGACTTCCGACACCGTTCCTGATCCGCTCAATCCACAGACGACCACGACATGGCTCGTCAGAACATTGATGTTGTTACGGCCACTGCCCATTTCGGTGATGATCGGCACGTCCACATGGCGGGACACTTTGTCCTTGGCCGTCGGCAAAATCCCGATGGTCAAGCTTCCGCTCACCCGCTTAGCTCCTTCGCAGGCTGCGTCCATGACGCCCACGTCTCGACCGCCGGTCAACACGACCCAGCCACGTCGTGCAATGAATTCTCCAAGGACCCGAGCATTGTCGAGGTCCCTCTTCGGGGCTTTGGCCGGTCCCATCACGCCTACCACAAATCGCATCACTGCCCCCCCAACAGGACGTTGAAAAAGTCCTCCAGCTTCGTTCTCACGAGACACGGCCGGCTCACCGTCTCGCCGGCGCGCACAAACATGGCGCTCGTTATTCCTCGCGCCGTGCGCCTCAAAACCGAGAGGCCGTGAGGGTCACATCCGCATGCTTCCATGCCTGTCTCCATTGCTCTTCTACGGCCTCCGCTTCACGGTCTTTCCGCTGAGCGCGGAGGCTCTGCATGAGTCCAAACTGAGCCCAGCCGTTCCACGGATTCTTCGCCAGATCAGCTCGGTAGACGGCTTCCGCCTTACCGGGCTGGCCGGCCTTCAGCAAGGCGGCGCCCAAGTAGTGGCGAATCGGAATCGGCCAGAATGGGGGCTCGGTGTACCGTAACTCCTCCTCCAGCTGAACGGCTTCAGCGAACGATTTGAGGGCCTCGTCGTACTTATGACGATACGTCGCCAACTCAGCGGCCAGCAGCCGCTCCGCGATCTTGAGCAGGGCCCGTTCGGTTTTCTCTTCCGTGGTCCGATCACGTCCGAGGCGTCTGGCCAGGCCGGCCAGCACCACGTACTCACCCTCGGCACCTGGTAAACGACCCGACGCTAATAGTGCCATTCCCCTTCCCAGTCGCCACATCCCCTCTTGCAGACGCAGCGGCTTTGGAGGAGGCGGTTCGCGCAGCAGTTCGTCCCATTGTCCAAACCTGATCATGGACCACAAAGGAGTTGGAAGGTACAATCCCTTCCACTTGTCCTTCCGCACTTCATCATCGGTAATCATTCTCGTCAGTTGGCGAGCCACCTTCAGCGCCTCGGTCTTTCGCCCCTCCATCGCCAAGGAAGCCCAGAGAAAGTGCAGATTGTGGGTGTAGTAGCCGTCGGCATAGTCGCCGCTCAGCTTTCGCTCGGCCAGATAGTGGCGATCGACTTCCGCAGCATGCGCATTTCGTTCAGCCGCTTCATGATATCGGCCGAGTCGCATGTAGATGTGGGCCGGCATGTGGGCTAAGTGACCGGCACCCGGCATAAGTCGGGGCAACCGTTCCGCACAAGACACGGCTCGCTCCGGGGTCGACGACGCTTCCACGCTATGGATATAGTAGTGGCAGGCTCCCGGATGATCAGGGAAGCGTGTCAGAATCGATTCCAACGTGGACACGAGCTCCTCGGTACCTGGCTTTGGCTTCCCAGCCGCCGTCCATAAATCCCACGGGTGCAGGCCCATCAACGCTTCAGCGAACAACACGCCGGCATCCGGATCGTTCGGGAACTGCCGCCAGACTACACGCATCGCGTCGGCATACGCTTTATGGAGGGTCGGTTGTGCACGGGCATTGAGCGCGTATCGCTTGCCGATCGCGTCGATATAGGCCTGTTCGGCGGCGCTCACATGGGCACGATGTGCGCGCGCTTTTTCTACGGCCTCCCACGCCCGTCGTTCGGCTGCCTTATCCATCGACGCGTTGATGTTCGGTCCCAATGCGAGCGCCACACCCCAATAGGGCATCGCCGCAGAAGGATCGAGACGCACCGACTCTTCGAAGGCCAGGATCGCCTCTTCATGGTTGAAGGCGTACACGAACCGCAAGCCTTGATCGAAGTATCGTTGAGCTTCGTTCGAGCTCGTCGTGATGGGGTGATGAAGGGTGCCAAGATTGTCATAGAGGGGTACCCGAGAGGGATGGCGTTCGGCTGCCGCACCCACATCAATCGCCAGCAGACCTAGCCAGGGCACCGTCCATAACAGGACGCGAAAGATACTCATTGACGGCTTTTTAGCAGACGGGACCTATCTCTGACTAGAAAAATAGGTATGCGTGAGGATTGACTCTACCTACGACGTGCTTGAGGCGTGTTGAGAGCTCACGGCCACTACCGAACAGACCCGGCCGCTTTAGAGATTAAGCGACGGACCTTCACTTTCCTGATGGGGAAACGGCCGCTCATTTTCTTGAGGAGAACCAGGCGTCTCGTTTACAGTCGGTTTCTTTCGCCCGATACGGCTCCGCTTGACGGAGGCAGCGGCCGTACTCGTCGACGTCGTGGAAAATGCGCCGGTTTCCAACTCTTTACCGAGATGAACGAGGACCTGTTGCTGAGAACTAACCAAGGAGGTGAGCTCTTGAATATGTGAAGTAAGCCGGGCAATTTCATCCTGCTGCCCGATGAGGCAGGCTCGGAGTTCGGCGACTTCTTCCGACTGAACAAGAGTCTGCCCTGTGGCCAGCTTTTGTAGAATCGTGACCTTCGCAGCCGGGGGGTTCTCTGTTGCATGGACGTGATCCCCCACGCCGTTCGTCCCGACACGATCCGGTTGAACCGCGGTGTGCTCCATCGTTCGGTCGGGTAACGCAAGCGGTTTCCGAATCCGCGGAGAGGTCTCGTCCTCATACCGCGTCACGTACGCAAAGAGATCAACGATCTTGCGCCAGCAAGCAGTTCCCGCATCGAGCAGCATTTGGCCGTAGGGCGGGCTCACCGGACGCGCTTCATCGATCTGTTTTTGCGACGGAATTCGATGAATCAGGTTGATCGGTTCTTTGTTGAATCGTGGGGCCATCTGGCGGATCCCGTTCATTCGGACCTATCAGGATGTCTAGGATGTACCTACTCCTTGCGAGTTCAAGAGTCAACCTTTTTATTGGGGGTATGCTGGAATATATTCTGTATCCTAATCAGTAGACCTAGAACCGTGTCACGCTGGAGAAATAAAAATGCGGGAGTGCCACGGCGGGCACCAGCATCTTCCTCGTTTCCGAATTGACCGCCTCCATCGGTGCGGTCCACGCGCTGAGATGCTGAAATACCCGCAACGGGCTCTCATGAAAGCGGAAATTTTTCACCGGCGAGACGATCTCTCCCTTCTCGACCAGAAACGTTCCATCCCGCGTCATCCCGGTCAGCATGAGATCACGAGGATTCACGGGACGGATGTACCAAAAATTCGCGACAAGAATCGCGCGTTCCGTATTCTTGATGAGATCCTGAACTGAATGGAGCGAAAGGCCATCCATCGACAAGGCGGGAGCCTCCAGCGTCGGAATGGCGTGTACTCCCTCGGCCTTCGCCGTAAATCGGTCGTAGGCCAGCTGCTTTAACACGCCGTGATCGATCCACACCGATGGTATGCTCGGCAAGCCCTCATGGGTCATGCCTTCGCCGAGCAGATCGGTATGATCTGGATCATTTCTGAGCGTCAGCCGTTCGTCGACTATGACCTGCCCCAACTTGCCGGCGAACGGGCTCGTGCCTTTCACATACGACTTGGCGTCGAGTGACCAGATGAGCCACGTCCAGAGACCGGCCACGGCAGCCGGTTCAAGAATCACGGGATAGCGTCCCGCAGGAAGCTCGCACGCATCCCGACCTCGCTTGGCTTTGGCAATGGCCGCCAATGTCCGCTCTTGAACCTTCAAGTGATCGATAGACCGATGGGCAGCCGCACTCCAGCCGGTTGCGTCGCCGGCTTGGACCGTCAGGCTAAACCTGCCATCCGCTCGATACTCATATCCGAAAAGTCCATTGTCGGCGGCAATCCCGACCGCCGTTCCCGATGACGACACCACGCCCGCCGCCATGAGATTTTCCATCCGACAGTGCCCGATCGCTTCATTCGCGTACTCCAGACGTTTGACCGGCCCCGCCGCCACAGTCTCCGACTTCGCAGTGTCTCGGATGGGGAACGAGCAGGGGTCAGGAGGCGGAAGGTATTCGGGATCAGCCGGTGAGACTCGCGCAATTCGTTCGGCACGCGCCAACGTGTCCTGGATGGAGCCGGCGGTAAAGTCGGTCGTACTGGCAGTTCCGTGTTGCCTGTCGAAGGCGACTGTCACGGTCAAGATTCCGCGTCTGGCATCGACATTCTGGATGATTTGATTGTTGGCGAATCTGGTCGTTCCGGCATGGTGATCGCGGAGACTGACCATTGTGTGATCGGCGGACGAACGGGTGAAGACCAGATCGCTGAGAAAACGAAACTCGTCGCGGGTGGTCATTTTGGGCCACTTTCCGCTCACAACGGTCATGAGCCCTCGCCTCTGATCACTTGGACTCGGCGGAATCTTGCAGGAGAAGCGGCATGGGTCATCCAACCGGATTGACCCGGCTGCCCCTTTCCACACGTAATGAATCCGTACCGACGGCGAAAAGATCGGTCAGCCACGCCGTCGCAGCTGTTCCAGAATTCCGGCGTGATTCCGTGGTAGATCACGTCCCGCAACATATGGGTGCGCCTGCCGTTTTCAATCAGCCAGAACGCATCACCGCCGAACTGGAAATTGTAGCGGCGCTGATCGATGCTATAGGACCCATGACCCTCGATATAGATGCCTCGCTTCACGTCGGCGATGAGTTGCTCGACTGTCGCCGAACCCGGCTCAAGCCCGATATTGGCGATGCGCACGATCGGAATATTCTCCCATCCATCGGCTCGATTCGAGCCACGTGAACGAGATTCGCCGATCTTCGGCGCCACTTCCCGGTTCGTACAGTAGCCGACGAAGATCCCGTCACGGACGATGTCCCATCTCTGACACTGCACCCCGTCGTCATCGAAACCGGTCGCGGCCAGGGTTTCCGGTTCGGTGTTATCGGCAACCAAATTCACGTACCGCGAGCCGTAGCGAAAGTTGCCGCGCTTCTCCGTCGTCAAGAAACTTGTACCGGCATAATTGGCCTCGTAGCCAAGCGCCCGGTCCAGTTCGCTCGGATGGCCGCAGGATTCATGGATGGTCAAGGACAGATGTTCCGGATCGAGCACAAGATCGTACTGACCGGCGTCCACCGCCGGCGCTTTCACCTTTTCGACCGCCTGGTCGGCGACTCGGGAAGCCTCGCGCAGGAAATCCGCTTCTTCAATCACTTCATAGCCTTTCCTGAGATGTGGCGTATTGAAGCTCCGCGAAGCAAACCGGCTGTCATACAGCGCAGTAGCGGTACAGTCACCTTGCCCGGCCAGCAGATCGAACTCCAAGTGAGACCCTTCCGTCGACACAAATAACTTTTTGTCTCGACGCACCCATAGGCTCGCGTTGCTTCGTGCGATACCGGGTTGCCGATGGAGCGTTTCCATCGTATTCAGCAGTAAGTCGGCTTTCTTCTCCAGCGGCACGCTGAACGGATCGATGCGATACGGTGTGACTATGCGGTCGCGATGAACCGGCTCCGGCGCTAATCGCACCTTCTCAAGGGCCACCGATGCGGAACCTCTCGCGATCTCAACGGCGAGATCAGCGATCCGTGGTACTTCTTCAAGCGACAGGATCGAACTCGCAGCAAACCCCCACGCTCCGTGATACAACACTCGGACGCCGAAACCGATGTCTCGGACATCCCGAATCGACGCGATCCGGCGATCTTCGCCCTCCATATGTTCCGTATGGCTGTCCTGAATACGCATGTCGCCGTACTCGGCGCCCGATACCGTAATGCGTTTCAGTGCCAGCTCGGCGAATTCGTCCCAGGTTGGTGTACTCATGCCGCAGATTCTCAACGTGAACGAAGGAGGAACGGAGTTAGTATAACAGGTGGCGAGGAACGGTGACAGTTTTAGGATCGAACAGGATGAGAACAGGCTGACAATGCAGCGCGATATAACTATGTGCAGATTTCCGTTCTTTAAAAAAATCGTCAGCGCTCATCGGTCTCCTTGATGTAGATCCGACCAGTAGGAATTGTTCCTTGGCGATGGAAAAAATATCTATCTTCTCTGACGTGGGCAATTCTCAGGGCGTACTCTGAATACCACTTATCTTTTCCGTATCGCTGTGCAACAAGGTGCTCTGTATGGTGTTTCCAGCTTTTTATCCTATCTAGCGATTTCCAGTAGGATACGGTAATGCCATTGCCGGCACTGTCGCGCACAGATTCCATTCCAAGATATCCATCTTGGGCTGCCGCCAGCTTGGCCATTCGTTGCGCCATTGATTGATAGCCATCGTCCGATGGTGTTCTCTTTGAGCTGAAGATGACAGAAAAGTAGCCCTGCTCATCGAATGTGGAAATGAATTGGTCACTCATGGGTGCTTTTCTGCCCAACTATGTTGAAGACGATCCGCATAAGAACCGGATCTGCCAGTTCCTGTCCGTATAACAGGCCTCTACTGCTCGCAAACAATACGACACAACTGTTATCGTTTCAATACGTTACGGCTGCAAGACCATTCATTACAGGTTTTATGCGAATCGACATAACAATTCTTTCTAGAATAGATTCACATCCCGACTGGCGAACGATGGGCGTGCGCCGGTCTTCGATGAAGAATGTGCGTGCCGATCAGGCAGGTTCGGCATCGTCATCCAGTCGAAGTCACCCGATGAGCCGGAAATTCCAAACTGGTGGAGGCACAAGTTGAGTTACATTGACAAGCAATGCGCGATCCTCGTACCTTTCCATAGGATCAATGTACTGCCCCAGAGATTTCGCCTACAGTGGAGGGCGCTCATGCAACAAAACTATACGGCTGTGATCAAACAAGATGCCGGGTGGTGGATCGGCTGGATCGAGGAAGTACCGGGGGTGAATTGTCAGGAACATAGCCGAGAGGCTTTAGTAGAAACGCTCCGAGTCACGCTACGAGAGGCGCTGGAGCTCAATCGTCAAGAAGCTTTAGGAGCTGCCGGAGGAAATTTTGAGGAAGCCTCCATCGCGGTATGAAGCGTGAGGAGCTGCTTCGGCATTTACGACAGCATGGATGCGAGTTGTTGCGCGAAGGGGCAAAGCACTCCTGGTGGCATCACCCTTCTCTGAATACCCGCTCAGCGGTTCCCCGCCACACCGAAATTACCAATCACCTGGCAAACAAGATCTGCAAGGATCTAAAAATACCCAAGCCTTAGTTCGTGAACCTTCCCCTAGGTTACACTTCAACGATTACTCCGTTGCGCGTGAGCACATCAAGGAGCTTCGGAACATCCGGCGGTCCGGGGAGAATCTCCTTGTCGATGGCCGTAAACATCTGCGCCGCTAATGCGCCGGCTCCCGTAATCTCAAGCATCTGACCACCGCCAGCTCCGTAGCGAAAGCCATGCACCGTTCCTCGGGGAACGTGCACGAGCGTCCCCACGGTGCAGGCGTAGTCTTTCCCGTCGCAGAGAAAGTGAATCTCGCCTTTCAGGACGTAGAACGCTTCGTCCCCGTCGTGACTATGCGGTGGAGGGCCTGTTCCTTCCACGCCCTGCTACAAGGTAATCCCGTAGCTTTGCGTCACCGCGTTTGACGCCAACACCGTCACCTGCGTTCCGACCCACATTCAGTGCGGGCTCGCGCCGATCCGGTCTTAAGACAAAAGGTTGAACGCTCATGATGTCGTTGCCTCCTACCAAGATGGAGATTATGTGCCGTGCGTGGTCAACGACCGCGCTTGCTGCAGGCCCGTACGTGGGATCTCGAAGCGTCGCCCGATCACTAAGGCCGCGGAATCGACCCCCCGAGCTGTTCTAGTATGTCTGAAGATCTCAAGCCGCTTGTTCGATGACTCCGCAATTTAATCGTCGCCTGGTTGGTTCGCTCGCTTACGTAGTAGGATAAGTTCCAACTTCTTCATCCTGCCGAATGATCGTTGCATGTTTAGCCGAGCAGCACGTGAATCCCTTCGATAGATATGCCGAAAGATTCCCTCCAACTCCCGGACCTCAGTCGGACTGATGTTCTCCCAGACCTCGAATACAGAGCAGTGCGTCCAGAGTCCCTTCTTTTTAGTCCTGTGCGATCGAAGCCGCGGCCTAATACCTCCTTCCGCAGCCATGCCCACATAAACCACATCGAAGCGCCGCATCCTCGGGCGGTGCCTGTAGAGAACGTACACGCCGCGCATCCCGCGGGGGAGGTCATCAATACCGCTTACTGGAACGAATTCCTGCCGGCGTCTGAAAAGCCGAAGTGGGCTAACCCTGGCCTTGTTCTTCAACGCGCACCTCTCAGTCCGCTAAACTATGTTGTGTATCGGGTATGACTCAGGACTCGAAAGCGCTGCGAGGGATGCCGCTCTGTCGGATGATGGCCTGCAGCGTGCCGATTCTGATTTCGGCATGATCAGGAACTGGGACCGTTAGGGTTCCACCATCGATACGCCGCTGCATGACGATGTGACTGCCTCGTTGACGAACGATCTGGAAGCCATGTTGTTCAAGGATGCGGCACACGTCCCGGCCGGAAAGGATACGGAGCTTACCCATGCGCCGCTTCAAAACGGGTAACAAAGATCTGTGTGTGAAGCCGGCGTTCGACTTCGGCAGGATCGGCACATTCTAAAAACAGCTCGACCGCTTCCTTCAAATTCGCGGTGGCGGATTCAACGGTGTCCCCTTGGCTGGCTACGTCGAGTTCAGGGCAGAGCGCGACATATCCCGTACCCTCCTTCTCTACGATTGCCGTGTAGCTTCTGGATGCCACGACTTCAACCTACCTTTTAACCGTAACCGTATCTACGAGGTCTCATTATAGTCAATCCTTTGCCCAGTGCCTAGCGAAGGCCCAAAACGATAATGAAGACATCGCCCTCAAAATGGCCACGCCCCTTTGGCGAGTCGCACTGTGCTGCCAAGGTCACGCCGCCACCGTGACCCCGTTGGGCTTGAGCACATCAAGCAGCTTTGGAATATCCGGCGATCCGGGGGGAATCTCCTTGTCGATGGCCGTGAACATCTGCGCCGCTAATGCGCCGGCTCCCGTAATCTCAAGCATCTGACCACCGCCGGTTCCGTAGCGGAAGCCATGGACGGTGCCCCGGGGAACATGAACGAGAGTCCCCACGGTGCAGCCGTACACGTTCCCGTCGCAGAGGAAGTGAATCTCGCCTTTCAGAACATAGAACGCTTCGTCCCAATCGTGGCTATGCGGCGGAGGACCTGTTCCTTCCGCTCCCTGCTGCAAGGTGATCCCATAGCTTTGCGTCACCGCGTTCGACGCCAACACCGTCACCTGTGTTCCAACCACATTCAATGCTGGCTCACGCTGATCCGGTCTCACGACAAATGGTAGAACGCTCATGATCTCACTGCCTCCTACAAAGATGGAGATTGTATGCCGTGCCGCCAACGTTTGAGCTGAGGCGATCGCCGCGAGCGAAGGGTTAGCCTCCTCGTACGCCACTGATGCTACTAGCCGCGGGGCGAACGCGTGAAGTACTCCATGAACGAGGGAGGGACGCCTTCATCCTTCACGATCCCATCTGAAGCGGGACGGAAGAGAGCTTGAAGAATGAGCTGTCGGTCCTCCGAAGACGACAACCGATCTCCTTCGAGCAATGACAGATAGGTCTTCAGCATTACAACGCGTTCAGACGCGTCAGTCGCAAGGTGCGTATGACTCAAGAACAAGCGGACGACCAGGCGTACAGCCCAAACGGCGAACAGGCTGACAAGTGCCAAAGTGGCAATCTTCCAGCTTTCTGGTGCGGATCCGGAAGCCGATGCCGCCAGGAGAGACTGAATCTCTTGGGCGAGAAACCAACCGCACGCCGCGATTGACAGGAAAGAGATCAGGCCAGTGACGCCGGCAATCCAAAGATGCGTGGTTCGCTTAGAGCTCCAGTACTCGGCGGGTGCACGCAAGGCCATCTCTTCCCGAAACGCCTGACGAAGCTTTTCGAGTGCTGTTGTGTGCTCACGAAGCAGTGAGTTGAACTGCTCTGATCG
>Ga0073934_10003921_pt1 | contig 25923 bp, 19 predicted proteins | sample LarsenN4metaG_FD_76834 | JGI IMG/M metagenome (GOLD analysis project Ga0073934, IMG submission 76834) | Hot spring sediment bacterial and archeal communities from British Columbia, Canada, to study Microbial Dark Matter (Phase II) - Larsen... ... | reverse complement strand
TGGCCTCGTTCATTTGAAGAATGGCGAAACGCGGGCTGACATCCATCGTCTGGCCGGCGCCGTAATAGCGTCCGGTTTCTTTGCCGAGCATCGACTGATAAACCCGCAGCGGCATGCCGGTTTGCAAACCCTCGAGATCTTCCGAACCGATGATGAGGAAGGGTGAACGAACTTCGATGACCTGAACCACGAAGAGCATGGTTTTGGCGGGGACTATCGTTTCCGGCGGCGCGGTGGCGGTCGTATTCACGGCGGGCGGCGGCGGCACGGCGGCGGGTGTTGTGGTGCCGTTGGCAATAGGCGGCGAAGATTGATTGAATTTGAACACGAGCGCAAATTGATGCGTCAAGCCGTCGTCGATGCGATCGCGGGATAAGGCATAATCAAGCGAGAGCAAATGTCTGGAGACGGGCGTTAAAAGAGAAGCGCCGAACGCCATCGCGCCGCCATCGTTTCCGGCGCGCAGACCGGCGAAACGGCTCAAAAAAAATTCTCCGCCCGCATGAAACTTGTTTTTTCCCTGCGCCATGATTTCGTAATCGGCGCTCAAGGTGATGAACGGCCGCGGTTTGATCTGCGCGCCGACGCGCGTGAGCGGCGAAAATTTCTCTTTCGTCTTCGCCGGATCGTCCCAGTGCAGTTGCGTTTGCAAATTTTGCCGAACGGCGCCGAGCGTGAGAAACTCAACGGGCTGGAATAACACGCCGAGATCGTAGCCGAGGCCGGCTGCGCTGCGCTGGGCGAGATCGTGGCGCAAAAGCTTGACCGTCCCGCCGAGCGCGAAAGAAGATGACAGCGTTTTTCCGTAGGAAATCAAGAAGGCGTTTTCGCCGTTGGAAAATTCGCCGGTCACCGCGCCGGCGCGGTCGCGGCCCTGGATGCTGCTGACTTGATAATTCACCCAGCTCACGCTGACCGCGCCCAATCTGGCAAACGGATAAGCCGCCGCGACATAGTTATATTTCCGGTCGAGCGAGAGCAGCGAATACATCACGGCAAACTGCGGTTCGGCCAATTGGCCGAGTCCGGCGGGATTCCAATAGCCGGCGGTGAGGTCGTTGGCAACCGCCACAAACGCGCCGCCCAAACCAAGCGGCCGCACACCGACTCCGGCGCGCAAATAAGCTCCGGCGCGTCCGCCGTCCTGCGCGTTTGATTTTGGCGGGAACGCGAGAACAGCCAAAGTCACACCCAAGAGAGTTTTAAAAATTGTAAAACATCGCATAAGGTGGTTTCCTAACTCGAACAAGCTTGAAAACTGAAGCTCTTCGAGCAGAATTTTTAGCTCACGGAATTGGAACAGCACACGGAATTAATTTTCAAAAAAATTTCCGTGAGATGTTCCATTTCCGTGAGCTATAAAAAAATTTTATCTTACCACCCCGATCTTGCCCACGAAACGCGCGTTTTCCGGCGCTTCGATGACGTAGAAATAAACGCCGTTGGCCACCCAATCGCCGCGGCCGTTGCGGCCGTCCCACTGAATCACTTGCGCGCTATTGGCGAGCGCCACGGCCATGTCGGCAAATTCTTTGACCACCTCGCCCCGGCCATCGAGAATTTTGACGGAGGCAGTGGCCGGTTTTTTCAGCGCAAAGCGGATCTGCACCGCTTCGGCTTGCGGATTGAACGGATTTGGAAAGGCAAACGATTCCTCGACAGCTTCAGCGGCGAGAAAATCCTGATCGGGCATGTCGCGCGTGACGTTGGTGAATTGGCGGGAGGGCGGATCGAAGACATAGCCGTTTTTTTGAGGCGTCAACACGCCGGACCAGCCCGGATCGACGACGAGGCGATAGTCGCCGCTCGCATCCGTCGTGAGATTTCCCGGCAACCCGAAAAGAACCACCGCGCTAAGCCCGGTGCCGGCGGCAGTGCGAACGAGGCCGGAAATCGTGGGTTTGATGGTGAATTTTCCGTTCCGGCCTTCCACCGGCAAGGACACGGCGTTGGTATCGGTGGCGGCCAGGCCGCGCAGAATAAAACGCGCCGTATCGCCGCCTACCGCCGTGGCGCTCACAAAAAATCTCAACAACACCGCCGGCCCGGCCCCGGAGACGCGGCCAAAACTAAAGGCGCCGATCACCAGCGTGCCGTTGGCTTCGTTGGCATTGACATCGACAAACCAATTGTCGCCGGCGCGGAGAATCGGCCCGACGGTGAATCCGGTGTACGCCAGCAGGTTTTTGCTGAATTCAACCGTCGCGTCGAAAGAGCCGACCGCCTGGCCGTTGGGATCGAGGTTCAGTGGAATCGTCAAAGTTTCGCCGGGGAGACCGGCGGCGTCGGTTGGCAGGCTGAAGCGAACGGCGGACGCCCGTAGGGGTTGTTGGGCGTAAGGGGGCGGCGCCGATTGAAAGAAGAACGCACAGCGCTGCGATCGCCGCAGGCTGCGAGGTAAGACCTTCCTTTTTGAGGTAAACCGGCATGTGAGGTGTTATTAAATTGTTTTTGTCCGAAATCGACTTCGGACTTTGGACTGATATGACTTCGGACTCAATGCTGCAAAATAAGTTTATTCGTTTTTTTAAATTTTCCCGCCTCCAGCCGGTAAAAATAAACCCCGCTGACCGCCGGCGAGCCGTCGTCTTTTCGCCCATTCCAAATCACGGTGTGTACGCCGGCCTTCTGAGACTGAGAGACCAGCGTTCGCACGACTTGGCCGAGCACATCGTAAATCCGAAGCTGCACCAGCGCGGCTTCCGGCAGCGCATATTTGATCGTCGTGCCGGAGGATCGCTCGTGGCGTGAAAACGGTAGACGCCCGAAGGGATTCGGATAGTTTTGCTCCACCGTGTATTGCTGCGGCAGCGCCGCGGTGAGCGGATTTTTAAATTTGGGAATTGTGCCAGATATTTTTGCAAGAATGGGAAAAGCCAAGTAACATCACGACGTTTAGGGGTCAATTCGTGTAACAATAACAGCTACTTCCGCTGAGGGTTTTCTGGTGCAGCCTTTGCTTGCTTTTTAATATCCTTCTTAATCTTTAAAATTGTGAGGTGAGCTATGCCCAATCATCAATTCTACTCGCTGCTTCAACCGGAGCCATTCGCCTGGGGAAGGCGGCGCGGCGTTTATTTTGACGCCTCGAAAGTTTTGAACAAAGTACCGCCGCCCCTCAATGACGCTGAAGTCAAAGTTTTTGAAGCCGTCGATCTTGTCTATCGAACCCTGTGCGGCATCTTGTACAACTTCGTGCCGACCTCCGGCCATCCTGGCGGCAGCATTTCTTCCGGGCGCATCGTCGAAACTTTGCTCTATCACACGATGCGCTATGATTTCTCCACGCCCGATTTGCCCGAAGCCGACACGCTGGTCTACGCCGCCGGGCACAAAGCCATGGGACTTTACGCGATGTGGGCGCTGCGCAATGAACTCGTCCGCATCGCTCGCCCTGACATGCTGTCTGAAGAAACGAAGCAATTGCGCCTCGAAGATTTGCTCGGATTCCGCCGCAATCCCACCAACGCCACGCCACTTTTTAAAAAATTCAACGCCAAAGCTTTGGATGGTCATCCGACTCCGGCCACGCCGTTTGTGCGCCTCGCCACCGGCGCCAGTGGCGTCGGTGTGCCTGCCGCGTTCGGATTGGCGATGGCCGCGCTCGACACCTACCGCGACAACCCGCCGGCCGTGCATATTTTAGAAGGCGAAGGCGGCATGACGCCGGGCCGCGTGCACGAAGCCCTGGCCGCCGCCGCGACCGCCCGTCTTTACAACGCCGTCCTTCACGTCGATTGGAATCAGGCTTCGATTGATTCCAACCGCGTCTGCCGCAATAACGGCGAGCCGGGCGACTACGTGCAATGGAATCCGATGGAGCTGGCGTACACACACGATTGGAATGTGATCTTTGTGCCGGAAGGCTGGGATTTTCGCCAAATTTTCGCCGCGCAGGAACTCGCGCTCACCCTTGAAACCAAACAACCGACTGCCATTGTCTATCACACGGTGAAAGGCTGGAAATACGGCATCGAAGGCAAAGGCTCGCACGGCGCCGGCCACAAGTTTTGCTCGGAAGGTTACTATAATTTTTTGGGTGAATTCGAGACTTACTTCGATCAGCCGTTCTCCCGCCTGCGGGGCGAGCCAACGCCCGAAAATATCGAGCAGAATTTTTATGAGACGCTGATGACGATCCGCGCCGTGTTGGAGCAAAATCGCGCGCTGGCCGTGTTCGCCGCGGACCGCATCAAACACGCACGCTCACGGCTTTATGAGCTGCAACGTAAGATAAGCCCGCAAGCGCCGAAGCTGCAAAAATTTTATTTCGAAGAAACGAAATTGGATCCCAAAGAAATTCCGCCGGCCTTGCAGCTCAAACCCGGAACCAGCGTGACTTTGCGCGAGGTGTTGGGCAATGCGCTGAACGTGATCAATCAACACACCGAAGGCGCGATCATCGGCGCGGCGGCTGATCTGCTCGGCTCCACCAGCCTGGCAAATTTGAACAAAGGCTTTCCGGAGGGATTGTACAACGCCGTCACGAATCCCGATAGCCGGTTGATCGCCGTCGGCGGCATTTGCGAAGATGCGATGGGCGCGTTTATGGCCGGCTTGGCGAGTTTTGGCAATCATCTGGGCGCGACCTCATCGTATGGCGCGTTCATCGGCGCGCTCGAACACATTGCGTCGCGATTGCACGGCATCGGCCAGCAGGCGAAATTCGGCAAAAATGGCGCGTATCAAACTTTTATCATGGTGAATGCGCACGCGGGAATCAAAACCGGCGAGGATGGCCCGACCCACGCCGATCCGCAAGTGCTGCAATTGTTGCAAGAGAATTTTCCCGGCAATGTTTTGATCACGCTCACACCGTGGGATCCACAGGAGATTTGGCCGCTGCTCATCGCCGGCTTGCAAGCGCGGCCGGCCATTCTCGCGCCGTTCGTCACGCGGCCGCCGGATGTCGTGCTCGATCGCGCATTTTACAAACTTCCACCCGTCACCGCCACGATGCAAGGCGTGTATGCGATGCGCCAGGCTAATCTCGACGCCAAAACTTATCACGGCACGGTCGTCCTGCAAGGCAACGGCGTCGCCAGCGCGTTCGTGAGCGAGGTGCTGCCGAAATTGGATGAAGACGGCCTCAATCTCAACGTTTATTACGTCGCCAGCGTCGAGCTGTTTAATCGTCTCTCACCGCAATTGCAAGAACATATTTTCCCGGAATTTTTGGCCCACGAGGCGATGGGCATCACGGATTTCACCCTGCCGACGATGCATCGCTGGATTCGCTCGCGCGAGGGCTTACGCCGCACACTGCATTCGTTCCGCGACGGCCATTATCTCGGCAGCGGCCAGGCGCAGGCGGTTTTGCACGAAGGCGGCCTCGATGCCGAGGCGCAATTACGCGCGATCCGTGATTACGCCGCCATGATGGAGAAAAAAGGCCGCACCGAAACCGCGGTGTTTTTTGCCAAAGAGGAAGGAGAAAAATGGCGCGCGCCCGAGGTGCCCAAAACCATGTTGGTTTGCGAAAACTGCAGCGCGCAAATCGATCCCATCGCCTATTTTGCCGATCAGCCGCTGCCGGCGGATGAAATTTGCCTCACCTGCGAGCGCCGCAGCCGCAAAGCCTGCGCCTACTGTCTCGCCTTTTGGATGAATGAAAATCCGGCGATCCGCTTCGTTTGCGCCAAATGTGCGGAAAGAGTGGAGGTGGGTTGAAGCAAGGGCAATGATCATGTGTTTTTAATGGAAAGGCCTCGCGGACAGAAATCGTTACCGGCTAAACGAATACACCTTTCCCGCAATTTTCAAACAATGCGATATGTTAGTCGAGGGCAACGCCCTGGAAATGCCCACCCCCCGCTGCAAGATAGCTGTTTTTATAACCGACATACCGCGCCGCCGAGGCCGTGAGATTGTCGATCTCTTGAGCCGTGAGCCGGCGTTTCACCGCCGCGGGCACGCCGGCCACCAGCGAGTATTCCGGCACGACGAAGCCTTCACGCACCACCGCGCCGGCCGCGACCAGCGCATACGGCCCCACCTGCGCGCCGTCGAGAATCCGCGCGCCCATGCCGATCAGGCAATAATCTTTGATCACGCAGCCGTGCACCACGACGCTATGCCCGATGGTCACGCCTTCGCCGATGATCAGCGGCCACTTGTTGAGCGTGACATGGCACATACACAAATCCTGAATGTTCGTCTTGGCGCCGATCCGAATGTAATTCACATCGCCGCGAATGACGGTGTTGAACCAAATGCTCGCGTCTTCACCGATTTCCACGTCGCCGATGATCGTCGCGTTCGGCGCGATAAAAACGTTATTGCCGATTTTTGGGGAGAGGTTGTTGTAGGGGATGATCATTTTCGAACCGTAATTATTCAACGGTGATTCGCCTCAATCCGATAAGCAAATTCCCCCACCGATTGAAGAAGCCCGCTGATGATAGGCTTTCGTTAAAAAGAATTCACGCAGAGACGCAAAGCCGCAAAGGTTTCGCAAAGACTTTTAAACCACACAGGCCGCAAAGCGCACCAAGAAAAACTTTGTGTTCTTTGTGACCTCGTATATTAAAAGCTTGTTTACGGAAATTGACGAACTACGCAGAGAACATCTTTGCGTATTCTTTGCGTCTCTGCGTCTTTGCGTGCGCTTTTGTTTTTTGGTTGTGGCTTTGTCCACGTTGGGTTGTTTCCTACGAAATCGTCAATCCTTATGGAAACTCGATGTTCATAATATATTCACCAATGGAGTGAAAATTGTAATTTCTACAACCCAATAGGTAATTGCCGAAAGATTCCATATCGCAAAATCGTCGTGATAATCTTCCACCCGGCCAGCAGCGTGCCTTTGACCGTGCCGGAGATTTTGGATTTGCCGATGCGCTTGCGATAGCGCGCCGGCACTTCCCGCACGCGCAAATGGCGCAGCGCGGCTTTGATTTGCATTTCCACCGTCCAGCCGTAATTGCGGTCGCGCATCTGTAATTTTTCCAGCGCCGGCATGGAGATGGCGCGAAACGGGCCCAGATCGCTGTAGCGCGCGCCGAGCAAAAGCCGCATGAGATGGCATGCCAGCCAATTGCCGAAAATCTGCTGCGGGGTCATCGCGCCTTTTTCCTTCACCCCCAGCGCACGCGAGCCGATGACGAAATCGCATTCGTCGGCAAGAATCGGCGCCATCAAAGCCGGAATTTCTTCAGGATAGTCGCTGTGATCGGCATCGAGAAAAACCACAAACTTCGCGCCGAGTATTTTGGCCTCGGCAATGCCGCGCAGACACGCCGCGCCGTAACCCGGCTCGCCTTCGAAGACAACATGTGCGCCGGCCGCCGCCGCGACTTCGGCGGTGCGGTCACGCGAGTTATTGTTGACGACAATAATTTTCTCGACCGGCGGCTGCGGAATTTCTTTTACTACTTTGCCGATGGATTTCTCTTCATCAAAGGCGGGAATAATGGCGACGATTTTGGGCATGGCGGGGAGACCGTCATTCTGGAAGAATCCTTTTTCCGGCCTCAAGAAATGTCCGACGTTATTCATGAACAATATTTCTTGTGCAAATCAAAAAAGATTCCTGCAGAATGACAACATTATTGGCATGAATAAATTGGCGCAAAAATACTTGATTGGAAGTTTTATTGCTTGTATAATAATGTTAGTGCAACTTTTGAGCGGTGACTGAGTCATTCGGGCGCCGCTCGTTCTTTTATTTTAATTCGGCTTGTCCGGCAACACTTTACCCAATTATCGCAGTCTTTCTCTCGTAAACGCCGCTCCCTCATTAAACAACAAATCCAGTATATTTAGTCCGCCGACGAACCCGCCGAATTGCTGATGATACGCCGGCAAATTCCAATTTGCAAATTGCAAACGAAGGTTTGGCAGGCGCTCGGGGCGGATGACGGCGCGATATTTTTCATGCGCCAGATAGACGTCGGCGCCCATCAATTTTGCCAACTCCGCCAATCGCTGCTCACCGGTGTTCGTGATATGCAACGCCGAAGTGCGCAGCGGCAAACTTTCCCACTGCAAAGCTTTCCACAGAAATTTTAAAAATTCCCACGCCACCTCGGCTAACTTTTGATAAGGCCGTTGATACAATTTCTCCAATTCATCCGCCAATTCCCCGAAATACGGCGCGTTGTGATAGTTCAATTCAATTGTCAGCCAGTGCTGGCGCTGCCAGGTTCGCGTCGGATCGATTTCCACTTCGTTGAGTTTTTGTAGACCGCGGCCCTTGCTCAAAACCGGAATCGTCAATGATGATGCGCCGTTTGCCGTTTTAATGCGCGTGCGGTTGAGATGGCTGTTGGTCGAGAATTGAATATCATCGGCGACCACAAAAACCTCCGCGCTGGCGGCCAAAACAAAAAAATTTTCATCGGGCAAGAAAGACAAAACTTCTGCGGCGAGCGTGCGCATGGACAAGGAAATCGCAAAATAGAATTTAAAATTTGACCAACTTCTGAATCCCGGTGAAATGCCAATCAGTAAACACGAACCCCGGTATCAAGAATCTCCTGGACAAAGGGGTTATCCGCAGAGAAATCTTCCGGACGAAAGGGATGAACTTCGATGGCGGAATCGACTTTTAGAATGTACGGAATAAGTCTCGTGCTATCATCAAATCTATCCCCGCAGAAGTCCGGTGAGACAATGGCCAAATCAATATCACTCCATTCATGTGCATTTCCCCGGGCTTGAGAACCAAACAAGTAAATCGCTTCAAGCTTCAGATCTTGGCTGGCCAATTGAATAAACTCTTGGACTTTGTCGTCTACATTTGTTGCAACAACCATTGATAAAGCTCCTTAATCTTGGCAAAATAAGTTTTTGTAAATTCAAGCGTACACTTTTTGTAAAATTCAAATTTGTAGTCCGGGTAACGTGCCTGAATGTTGAATTGGGTTATTTGAACGAGCAAGGCTTGCTGCTCAGGAGTAAACTGTAAATTTGTTCTATTCGCCAGTTTAGTAAGATTATGAATTTGCGGTACTGGTGATTGCGGATTGTCCCGAACAAAAAAAGCTTTCAGCACTTTTTCAATAACCAGATGACCGAGGAATAAACACCAGTCATAACGCTGATGCTGAAAAAGCGTTTCAGCAGACTCAAGATCATGTTCGGCTGATTTCAGCCAATAGGCGATGTGTTCTGCTTGTTCCATACAATATAAGCGTTAACGCCGTCAAACTCAGAATAAAATTCTGAAAATTTTTTGTTGAATCACGGCCAAATTTAACACGGAGACACGGAGTCCACAGAGAAAGCACGGAGAGCAATAAGTGGTTATAAAAAACTTTTCTCCGTGATGCTCCGTGTTTTAAAAAAGCTTTTTAAATTTTAAACTGCCTGTAGGGCTTCAGTTTTCAGTGTGTCTGAAAACCTGACGTAAACTCTAATTTGAAGTAATCTACACAAAAAATCTCCAAATTGCAAGCACTCTCCTCGAAGATAAAGCGCCACATTCAATGTATTTTGTTTTTCATGAAGTGACCGATGCTCGATAAAAATTTAGCTTGCATAGAAAGAATATTAGTATTAAATTTAGGTAAACCTAAATTATATTTTAGGTGAATAAACTTTGAAAATAAACGACTTTTTAACTCTAATTTTGATAAAGGTTTAATTATGACAAACCCCGCCCAAGCTTTGCTCATTGCAAGCCTGCTCATGGCGCTTTTCGCGGTTTGTTTTTGGCCGAATCGCGGCTTCATTTGGCAATGGCAAAAAGGCCGGCGCAACAGCCAAAAAGTTCTGCTTGAAGATGCGCTCAAGCATCTCTATCATCAGGAATACAAAGGAAGAGTCGGCTCGCTCGAAAGCCTTTCCGGCGCGCTGGAAATCAACCGCGACCGAGCCGCCGAATTAGTGGCCAACCTCGAATCGCTTGAGCTGCTCAAAGCGCACCAGGACGGATTTGAGTTGTCGGCAGAAGGCCGCTCGTCGGCGCTGCGCATCATTCGCGTGCATCGGCTGTGGGAACGTTACTTCGCCGACGAAACCGGACTCGCCGAAACGCAGTGGCACGTGGAAGCCGAAAAGCGCGAGCACAAAACTTCGCCGGCAGAAGCGGAGGCGCTCGCGAGGCAGATGGGCAATCCTTTCCACGATCCGCACGGCGATCCGATTCCGACGGCAAACGGTGAATTGCCGCCGCACCAGGGCAAGCCGCTCACCGATCTTCCCGTTGGCGAGACGGCGCGCATCACTCATCTCGAAGATGAGCCGGAAGCGTTGTATGCAGAATTGGTGGCGCAGGGCTTGTATCCAGGCATGAAAATTCGCGTCCTGAACAAATCTGCCGAGCGTATTCAGTTCATTGCCGACGGCGAGGAAATCAAGCTCGCCCCGGTCGTCGCCGCCAATGTCACGATTGTGCCGCTGCCGAAAGAGCATAAGGTTGAAGGGCCGTTTGAATCGCTCAGCTCGCTGAAAATGGGCGAAGCCGGGCTCGTGCTCGGCATCTCCAAAGCGTGCCGCGGCTTGCAGCGCCGGCGGTTGATGGATCTCGGGCTTGTTCCCGGCACGGTCGTGACCGCGGCGTTGAAAAGCGCCAGCGGCAATCCGACCGCCTATGACATCCGCGGCGCGATGATCGCGCTCAGAAAAGATCAAGCCAATTTGGTTCATATTCAACGACAGGAGGTGACGGTATGAACTCGCCACAATCACATGCTTGCGAAATCTGCCCGGTGCACAACGCCGGCAATTTGATCAAACTCGGCGTGAATATGGCATCGTGGGATTACGTCGTGGCGCTGGCGGGAAATCCCAACACCGGCAAGAGCACGGTGTTCAACAGCTTGACCGGCCTGCGCCAGCACACCGGCAACTGGCCCGGCAAAACCGTCACGCGCGCCGAGGGCGGATTCATCTATGCCGACAAGCGTTACAAAATCGTCGATTTGCCCGGCACCTATTCGCTGCTCTCGACCAGCACCGACGAAGAAGTCGCGCGCAATTTTATCCTCTTCGGCCAGCCGGATGTGACGGTCATCGTCGCCGACGCCACGCGGCTGGAGCGCAATTTGAATTTGGTGCTGCAAGTTCTCGAAATCACCAATCGCGTCGTCGTCTGCCTGAATCTCATCGACGAAGCGCGGCGGCATCGTTTGGAAATCAATGACCGCCTGCTCGCCAAAGAATTGGGCGTGCCGGTGGTCCCGACCGCCGCCCGCCAAGGGCAAGGCATTCAGGAATTATTGAAGAACATCAGCGCCGTCGCCACCGGCGAATTTGTATGCAAACCGCATCGCATTAAAAGCGAATCGAAAGCCTTGAAAAATGCGCTGAGCAAATTGACGAACATGATCGAGAGCCGCTTTCCCGGCTTGACCAATGCCCGCTGGGTGGCGCTGCGGCTGCTGGAAGGCGATCCGCGCATCATCGAAGCCATTAAAACCGGCGAGCTGGGAAATCTGATTCCTGCGACGGAATCAGAATTCGTGACTTCCAAATTGGATCTTCCGGAGAATGGAAAATTCGGGCAACGTGTTGATAGCGAACGTCCGGCCAAACCGTTGCCTATTTTGCACTGACAAAACGATTTGGTGACAAAATAATTTAAAGGCTTTTAATAATTTTGTCCTTCATAATTTTGTCTCTAAAAACTTGAGATGGAGAGAAATTTCTATGAATAAATCACCCGTTTCATCCGAAGCGATTTTATCCAAAGCCAATAGCCTGCGCTGGGAGATTGGCGAAAATTATCACGACAGCTTGATTGACGCGATTTATCAAGACGCCGGCCGCATCGCCGGTCGCGTCGTCACCAAAACCGGCGAGAAGCCGCGCTTCGACTGGGATCGCGCGCTGGACAAAATTCTCACCAGTCGCCTCACCGGCTTGCCTGTGATGTTGCTGTTGCTGACAGCAGTGTTTTGGATTACCATCGCCGGCGCCAACGTTCCCTCCGGCATGATCGCCTCGCTGCTCATCGACACCTTTCATCCGGCGCTGAAACATCTTGCCGCGCAAATCGGCGCGCCGTGGTGGTTGAGCGGATTTTTGCTCGACGGCATTTATCTGGCCGGCGCCTGGGTGGTCAGCGTCATGCTGCCGCCGATGGCGATCTTCTTTCCGTTGTTCACGCTGCTGGAGGATTTTGGTTACTTGCCGCGCGTCGCGTTCAATATGGATAATCTTTTCCGCAAAGCCGGCGCGCACGGCAAGCAGGCGCTGACGATGAGCATGGGCTACGGCTGCAACGCCGCCGGCATCGTCGCCACGCGCATCATCGACAGCCCGCGCGAACGGCTCATCGCCATCATCACCAACAACTTCGCGCTGTGCAACGGGCGCTGGCCCACGCAGATTCTCATCGCCTCGTTGTTCATCGGCGCGTTGGCGCCGGCCGGATTGGCCGGACTCGTTTCCGCCGGTTCTGTCCTCGCCGTTACTTTGCTGGGAATTCTTCTCACCTTCGTCACCTCGTGGGCGTTATCGCGCACGGTACTCAAAGGCGAAGCCTCGACATTCAGTCTCGAGTTGCCGCCGTATCGTCCGCCGAGAATTTTGCAAACGCTTTACACCTCGCTCATCGATCGCACGATTTACGTGCTGCGGCGCGCCGTCGTCTTTGCGGTACCGGCCGGCGCTGCTATCTGGTTGCTCTCCAACATCAAAGTCGCGGAGCTGAGTTTGGCCGAGCACATCATGAATTTTCTCAATCCCTTTGGCTTGCTGCTCGGATTGAACGGCGTGGTTCTGCTCGCCTACATCATCGCCATTCCGGCGAACGAGATTGTGATCCCCACCGTTTTGATGTTAACCGTGCTCAGCGCCAAGCTTGCCGGTTTCGGCGCCGGTGCGGGCGTCATGTTCGAGCTGGATGACGCCAATGCCTACATGAACGTTTTTCAAGCCGGCGGTTGGACGCTGTTGACGGCGGTGAATCTCATGCTCTTCAGCTTGATTCACAATCCGTGCTCGACGACGATTTATACGATTTACAAGGAAACCGGCAGCGCCAAATGGACAACGGTTTCAGCATTGTTACCGGTGGTGATGGGATTGGTGATTTGTTTCTTCGTGGCGCAGGTGTGGCGGTTGGTTGGATGAGAATAGAAAGCTTGAGAAAGGCTACGCCTGTAAGGTGACGTATGTGGTTTGAAGTGGCCATCATGGCAAGTATTTTCGCGATGGGAAGCATCTTGTTTGGGCATTTCGAGGAAGGTACGCCCAAATGGAGAAGGCTTTTGAAATTTTTTCTATTTATCGGCTTTACTATTTTGATCACGAAAACGGCTGGGCGCTTTTGGTTCTTCATTTTTCTCGGCGTCATGTTTATCCCACCGCTCATTATTCACCTTTGGTGGCTGCCGAAACACGGCATCAACGGTTGGACGAGAGAACCGCGTGACAAATACTACGAGCTGCGCGGTTGGAAGAAAAAACCTGTGTGAGGCTTGCATATGATCGGGAAATTTTGCAAATTACAAAATGGAACAGTTTGAACTGATCACAAAAATCACAGACGTTCAAACCATAGCATGGGGTCACGGTATCAAAATTCTGACTTGGCTGATGAGAAAATACGGTGGAAAACCATCGGCTTGGCGAAAGAAAAAAGGCAAAGCCGTCATCCGTCAATTCGGCGCTTTATACGAAGCAGAGCTCCATTGGTTTGAAGGGCATGGAATTGGCAAAGTGAACATGAAAATCAAATACAAAACAAGACTATGAAGCTCCAACAACTTAAAAAGAAAAACTTCGCATTCTGTATTAACGCCGGAGAATATCAAGGCGTGAGTTTATTTGCGTTGAAGATGTACGAATACCTTCCCGACCCCCTCTCGGAGGCGGAAGGTTTTTTGCGCGTCATTGATGAGGAAGGCGAGCCATATTATTACGATGCAAAAGCTTTTGTGAAAGTAAAAGCTGCTTCAAACGGTTTTCTTATTCCTTTTTTTCAAACCAGACGAAAAATCAGGAAAAAAACTGTTGCCAAAAATGGGCGCCGCTAGCTGATTTTTCTCTAATTTTGCAAATCTCAAAAACAATGAGTATCCTCCATCTTCGCATCACCGGCATGGACTGCGCCGATTGCGCGGCGACGCTGGAAAAAGGCGTCGGCAATCTCAGCGGCGTGCAAAGTTGCGCCGTCAATTTCGGCGCGGCGCGGCTCAAAGCCGAATTCGACGCCGTCCTCACCAACGAAGCGGCGATCATCGACCGCATTCACGCGCTCGGCTATGATGTATACACGGAAACACCAAACAGTCCCGCGCGCGTTTCATTGCCGCGCGGCGGCGTTTTGGGCTTCTTCCCTTTTCTTTTTAAGCGCGCCGCCACGGCGCTGGCCGCCATTGGCGGTTTGTTGGTTGGTTTCGGCATGATCGCCGAATTTTCCGGCTCGCCAACCGTTCTCGTCAAAAGTGTTTACTGGCTCGCGCTCATCATTGCCGGCTATCCGATTGCCCGTTCCGGCGTGCGGCGTTTGTGGCTGAATCGCGAAATCAACATCAACCTGCTCATGGCGCTGGCCGCGATTGGCGCGGTGATTATCGGCGAAGAAGCGGAAGCGGCGACGGTGATTTTTCTTTTCGCCATCGGCGAGGCGCTCGAAGGATACACGATGGATCGCGCCCGCTCCTCGATTCGCAAATTGATGACGCTCACGCCGGCAGAGGCGACTGTCTTGCGCCCGTGCCTCGATTGCCGTGAGCATCTCGGCCGCGACGGCTACACCGGCGGGCCATGCCCATTTTGCGGCGCGCATGAAACCCGCGTGCCGGTTGATCAACTCCAAGTTGGCGAAACCATTCTCGTCAAACCGGGCGAGCGCATTCCGGTGGACGGCGTCGTGCTCGCCGGCGCCTCGGCGGTGAATCAAGCGCCCATCACCGGCGAAAGCATGCCGGTGGCCAAAACCAGCGGCGATGAAATTTTCGCCGGCACCGTCAACGGCCAGGGCACGCTCGAAGTCCGCATGTTGCGTCCGGCAGCCGAATCGATGCTCAGCAACATCATTCATCTCGTTGAAGAAGCGCAAAGCCAGCGCGCGCCGGCGCAGCGTTTTATCGACGGCTTCGCCCGAATTTATACGCCCACCGTGGTCGTTGCCGCCTTGCTCGTGGCGATTTTGCCGCCGCTGTTGTTCAATGCGCCGTTTTGGAATTTGCCGGACGGCGAACACGGCTGGCTCTATCGCGCGCTCACGCTGCTGGTGATTTCCTGCCCCTGCGCGCTGGTGATCTCGACGCCGGTGACGATTGTGAGCGCGATCAGCGCTGCGGCCAAACACGGCGTGCTCATCAAAGGCGGCGCCTATCTCGTAGCGCTGGCCAAAGTGCGGGCGTTTGCTTTTGACAAAACCGGCACACTAACCTACGGCCAGCCCATCGTGGTGGAATTGCGCTCGTTTGATTGCGCGCATCCGGCTGAAAAAGAATGCGAATCCTGCGACGATGTTTTGCAGCTCGCCGCCGCCGTCGAACGCCGCAGCGAGCACCCGCTGGCGCAAGCCGTTGTCGCGGCCGCCGGTGAGCGCAACCCTCACCACGGTTACGTCGCCGAAGATGTCGAAGCCATCACCGGGCGCGGCGTGCGCGGCAAGGTGAACGGCAAAAAAATTATCGTAGGCAGCCACGCCATGTTTGACGCCGAACATCCGCACGATGAAACCATCTGCCGGGCGGTGGATACGGTCGAGAAAAACGGCCGCACCGCGATGATGGTGAGCGCCGACCAGCGCCTCGCCGGCTACATCGCCGTGGCCGACAAAATGCGCGACACCGGCCGCGCCGCCATCGAAGAGCTTAGAAAATTGGGCATCAAAAAAAGCGTGATGCTGACCGGCGACAATACGACGACGGCGCAAACCATCGCGCGAGTGGTCGGCGTCGATGAAGTGCTGGCGCAACTGCTGCCCAACCAAAAATTGGAAGCGGTGCAATCTTTGCGTCGCGAATACAAGTGCGTCGCGATGGTGGGCGACGGCATCAACGACGCGCCCGCGCTCGCCAGCGCCGATGTCGGCATCGCCATGGGCAGCGCCGGCGCCGCACAAGCCATCGAAACCGCCTCGGTGGCGCTGATGTCCGACAATTTGAACAAACTGCCGTTCGCCATCAAGCTCAGCCGCAAAGCCATGCGCGTCATCAAGCAAAACATCGCCGTAAGCCTTGTTCTTAAAGGCATCTTTTTGATTTTGGCGCTGCCGGGCTTCGCAACATTGTGGATGGCGGTGATCGCCGATACCGGCGCCTCGCTGATTGTCACAGTCAACGGTATGCGCTTGCTCCGAACGAAAGATAAAAATTCCATTTGACGAACAATCTGTAATTTAACCGCAGCCATTCCCAGATGGGATGGCTTTTTTCATGTTATAGAGCATATCTTTGGTTTTGCTTTAATTCATTTTTTGCCTATTGAAACTTACCTGGGTCGATGCAATTATTTTTATGATTACCCCCAAAAACTTTTACAAAAAACTCGACAATCTCATTTCCAAAATCGGCAAAGAAAGAAACAATCAGTATTTTCTGTCTTCGATTCTGGACGATTTGGAAAAAACGTTTGGCGACGATTTGCAGATCGCGCATGGCCGGCTTTACAAAGAGAGCGGGGATGAATTTGTGCTGGTCAGTCCGCCGGGCAAACCCAAGCATCCGCGCGCCAGCCTCAGGCTTTCCGCCCGCACGGAAGCGATCAAACGCCTGCTGGAAAACGGCAGCTACATTTACGACACTCCCGACTTGAGCATCGATCCGCAAATCAATATGCAGGACGAATACACCATTCCGGCGGCGTTCTATATTCGCCGCCGCGGCAAGCGCTGGCTTTTTATTTTTGAATTAAAAAGCGGGTGGGTTCGCGAGGAAATCGAGTTTTGCTTGAACGCGGTGCGCACGGCGCTGAATTACCGGATGTTTTCCGACGCCGTCAAAAATGAATACGAACAAGCGGCGCTGATTCAACGCAGCCTGCTGCCGGCGAGCACACCGCAGATCCGGGGTTATCAAATCGCGGCGCGCTCCGACCCGGCCGAGCTTGTGGTCGGCGACTTTTATGATTTTTTCGAGTTTGACAAAGAAATGTTCGGCGTCGGCATCGGCGATGCCAGCGGCCACGGTTTGCTGGCGGCGATGCTGGTGCGCGACGTGGTGACCGGCCTGCGCATGGGTATGGAAAAAGAAATGAAAATGGTGCACGCGCTTAAAAAGCTGAATAGCGTCTTGCATCGCAGCACCTACTCCAGCCGCTTTGCGACGCTTTTTTATGCCGAGATCGAGCACAACGGCAATCTCATTTACGCCAACGCCGGGCATCCGGGTCCGCTTCTGGTGCGCGGCGATCACGTACAAGAACTGAAAGCGAACGGCACGATTCTCGGCGTGCTGCCGGAAATTGCCATCCAGCGCTCGATTGCTCGCTTTGAACTCAATTCGGTGTTGGTCATGTACAGCGACGGCATCTTCGAGCGTCTCAATCGCGACGGCGAACAATTCGGCATTCCACGTCTCAAAAAACTTGCCATCAGAAATCAAAATAAGAGCGCGCAGGAAATTTTGGACCTGATTTTTGAAACGGTTTTTCAATACGGCAATGGGAAAAGTTGGGAGGATGACGCGACGGTGGTGGTGATTAAACGGCTGAATGAGTAGTTGCCGGTATGGAGCAAATTTTTTCTTGACGAATTTATGACGACAAATTACATGCTCGTGCTCGACGTCGGCCATCCGCCGCGGCCGCCCAAACAAGTTGAGAATGAGCTTGAGGCCGCCCTCGCCAAAGTGCGGAACTCGTCGACGCTGCGGGTGATCAAAGTCATTCACGGTTACGGCAGCCACGGCCGTGGCGGCAGTACGAAAGAAACCGTCCGGAACTGGGCCTTTCAATTTCGAAAACGTTTTCGCGCGGTAATCGACGGCGAAAATTACGAAATTTTTGACAGTGACACCCAGGAGATGCGAACCGAATGCGGCCAGCTTGACGACAACGATTTGGGAATTGGCAACGCCGGCATCACGCTGATTTGGGTGAAGTGATTGGCGCCAATTTCAAATTCGGAGTCTGCGCGCCGGCAATATCAATTTTGCAATTCAAAATCGAAATTTGCATTACCTTGATACAATTTTTCTGGCAATTACGAATCTGTTTTTTATATTTTCCAGGCTGCAATAAGCCACACAATTCTAAAAGCTTAGCTCACGAAGTCCTGGCCCAAAAATATTCTTCCGGCATTCTTCACGCGCCTGGCACACGCCTTGCTTAGAATAAAGGCAAATCAGATGAGCACACATCAAGATCGCGCAGCAGTGACGCTGTAATCACGGTTTTGATGTGAACTTCCCACAGCGAGAAACAAGGACGTGACTCATCGGGAAGACCTTGCAGGAAGCATGGGCATCCCGCTTCGGCGGGACATGAAATTCGCGTCTCATCAAACCCAAGTGGTTCAACCAACCACAGAGCTTTTCCTCCGCGACGGCGAACAGTGACGTTTGCCGGAACGCAAAATTGATCAGACGCGATTTCGTGAAAACAAGCGCAGTCTTTTCACATACAAGTTGTGGCTCCCCCTCACAGCCAAGAGGTCCGGGTTGAAAAACCTGGGCCTTTTTTATTTGTGAAATTGGAATTTGTTATTTGAGATTCGGAATTTCAAAGGCCCTTCAGATCGCTACATTTGCACGATTTTTTCTTAATCAAGTTCGAGGCGTTTGCCGATTACAAATCCCGCCAGTGAATCAATCCCAACTCATGCTTGTGGCCCAAAGCCGGATGGCGCGGCAGCACGCGCAAGCGCCAGTACCGGAAACGATCCGGCTGATGGTTTAATTCGAGTTTGTACTGGCAAACGCCGTTGCCGTTCAGCTTAACCTGTTGCAGCGGCATCGCTTGAATCACTTCGAGCGCGCCATTTTGCTGCGCCGCCATCGCACAGGCTTCGACTTGCACGAGATGCGGCGGCAACGCCCCCAGATAGACGCCGGCGGAAATGTTCAACGCCGCGCCGCGTTTTGCCGCTGCCGTTGTCATAGCCGCGTGGGTGATGTGAAGCAACGGCCACTGCGCGCGCAAATATTCTTTGATTTTCGCCAATGCCGCGGCGTTGGCGAAGCGATTGCTCTGCACAAATTCGCCGCGCCGCCGCGTCGGCGCATAAAGTTTTTCCGCATAATTCTTGACCATGGTCTCGGTATTGAAGCGCGGAATCAAGGTGGCCATCGAAGCTTTCACTTTCTTCAGCCATTGCCGCGGCAAGCCCTCGCGATCGCGTCGATAGAAACACGGAATGACTTCCTTTTCCAAAACCTCGTACAAGGCACGGGCATCGGCGCGATCCTGCTCGGCCTCGCTCAGGCCTTCCGTCACTTTTCCGATCGCCCAGCCGTTCCCGCCCTCGTAGCCTTCGGCCCACCAACCATCGAGAATGCTGCAATTGAGGCCGCCGTTCAACAGCACTTTTTGGCCGCTGGTGCCGCTGGCTTCCATCGGCCGGCGCGGATTGTTGAGCCAGACGTCGACGCCCTGCACCAAATGCCGCCCGACATTCATGTCATAATCTTCCAGCAGAATCACTTTTCCCTTCAAGCTCTTGCGCTGAGTCATTTGAAAAACGCGGCGCAAAATCGCCTGACCCTCGCGGTCTTGCGGATGCGCTTTGCCGGCAAAAATGATTTGAACCGGCCGTTTCAAGTTATTCACCAATTTTTCGAGCCGTTTGACTTCGCGAAAAATCAAATCGGCGCGTTTGTAAGACGCAAACCGCCGCGCAAAGCCAATCGTGAGCGCTTCGGGATGTAAAACTTTTGCCGCCGCCTTGATTTGTTTTTTTGAAGCGCCGTGACGTTGCAATTGCCGACTCAAACGCTGCCGGGCAAAATCGATCAAACGCATTTTCAGATGCCGACGCACGCGCCACAATTCTCCATCGGGAATCTGGCGGGCTTTTTCCCAGAAAACCGTGTCATCCGGATGCGCGCGCCAATTTCTGCCCAAATGGCGCGCGAACAATTCCGCCATTTCCGGCGCCATCCAGGTCGGCGCATGAACGCCGTTGGTGATCGAAGTGATCGGCGACTCGGCTTGCGGAATGTTCGGCCAGAGATGTTTCCACAACTTGCGCGACACCTCGCCGTGCAGCCGGCTCACGCCATTGCTGCCGCTCGAAAGCCGCAGCGCCAGCACCGTCATGCTGAAAAATTTGTATCCCCCCTCTTCGCTCTGCAAGCCCAAATTCAACAGCCGGGATAATTCGAGGTTATTTTGCGCGCAGAAGCGGCGAAAATATTTGTCCATCAACGGCAAACCGAACGCTTCGTTGCCGGCAGCCACCGGCGTGTGCGTGGTAAACACCGTATCGGCGGCCACGGCCTCGACGGCGTAATCGAAATCCAATTTTTGCTTTTTGCGCAATTCCGCAATTCTCTCGAAAAGCACGAAAGCGGCATGTCCTTCATTCAAATGCCAAACCGCCGGCGAGATGCCGAGCGCCCGCAGCGCGCGCACGCCGCCGATGCCTAAAATGATTTCCTGTGCAATACGTGTATCGCGGTCGCCGCCGTAAAGCTGCGCGGTGAGCCGGCGATCCTTTGGTTTATTGCGCGCCAGGTCGGCGTCGAGCAAAATCACTTGTGCTCTGCCGACGTTGACGAGCCAACATTGCGCCCAAACGCGGCGTCCGGGCAAATCAACCGCGACGTGCAACCCTACGGGCGTAGCCGGTCGGCCCTGGCGTTGGCGCAGCGGCAAAACCCATACGGGCGTAGCTGGCAGGTTCGCAAAATCGAGTTTCGGATATTCGGCCACTTGATTGCCTTTGGCATCGATGCGCTGCGTGAAATAGCCGTTCTTGTAAAGCAGGCCGACGCCGACAAAGGGCACGCCCAAATCGCTGGCAGCTTTGGTGTGATCGCCGGCTAAAATCCCCAGGCCGCCGCAGTAAATCGGCAGCGATTCATGGAAGCCGAACTCGGCGCAAAAATAAGCCACCGGCGATTTTTGATCGCGCGGGGACTTGCGGCCATGCCAGGTGGGCGTCGCGTTCATATACTCATCGAAAGCGCGCACAACGTCCTCGTACATCGCGAGAAAAGGCACATCGCGCGCCAATTTTCGCAGCGCCGGTCCGGCCTCGCGCAGCAATTTGACCGGATTGCGATGCCGCCGCCAATGCGCCGCGTCGATATATTCAAACAAAGCCTGCGCCTCCGGCTGCCAACTCCACCACAAATTATACGCCAGCTCCGGCAGGCGCTCGAACGGTTGGGGACAACGAAGGGGATATTCGACAACAGACACAAGCATCATTTTCCTCTTTAAATTTTTAGTCGCATAATTTTTTGGCGCGCCCATCAAAGGCTCATTTAAAAAAAGGATTTTCGTCTACAAAAGCAAGGAAAGTTTTTGCTTGCATTTTTGGCGTTGAACGCGTAATCTTTAAAAGCGTATTCATCCTTAATTCAGGAGGCGATTATGAGTTACGACGAAGCCGTGATTGAAGATATTAAAGCCGACTTGAATCACCTCGATGAGACAACGCTGCAATCAATTCGAAAAATCATTGACCGTGCTAAACGGCCGCATTTCCGTGCGCCGGAGGCCGAGCGGCGTTCAACCGTGCCCCTCATCGATATCGAAGAGCCTTTGCCGTTCGTCGGCGAAAATTTGACGCCGGAAGAATATGAAAAGCTCACTCTCCAGGAGCGCAGCCTGCTTCAGTGGCGTTTGCAACAGCAGAATCGTTTTTGGTTGAAAGAAACCTTTGCAAAGCTAAAAGCCGCCTGGATAGTTGTCGTTGACCGCCAGGTGATTGCATCGGGAAAAAGCTTGAAAAATCTGCCCATGCAGACGCAAGTTCGCAGAATTTGCCGACGAACGGGAAAATTTCCATTCATTTTCGTTAATGACAAGTTTATTACGATTGAAGAAATCACTGCGGCATGGTCCACGACCAATCAAGCCCGGGATTACTATCCGACATTCCCACTAACTTTAAGATCGGCTGCCAAAGTTGTCGATATTGTCGGTGACTTTGACACTGGCGCGTCCAATACTTTTGTCGATTACGATTTTCTAACGGATCACAATCTCATTCAACCTCAAGTCGAAGACTATCCCATCGTCTCCTTGCATCTTAGCCAACGTTTTGCTTACGTTGCCAAGTGGTTGCAGGTTGAAGTGCCATCAAATTCAGGTGAGACACGGAATTTGATCGCGCGAGTTTTTTGTGTTTCGAATTGGAACATCAGCCCATTTGTCGAGATCAACCCCAACCGCACCGCCCTCATCGGCCGCGATATTTTGTTGGAGCTCAAGCCGCAGGTGCTGCTGGATTTTGCGAAACGGCAAACCGAAATTGTGACAGCAATGAAAACGAGCCGGACACGCAAAAAAGTTGATCAAAAAAAGAAACGCTCGGCACGACCGCGCCGGCGAGATTGATGAGCTTTGCATCATTACTGAAAACAGAACAAGGATATTACCGAATTTGAACGTCAAAACTCATTAGGCACCGGAAGTGTGACCCTGGTTCTACGACGAAAGCTGATTATCTTCTCACCGACAAATGATTTCCAACGAAAAACACGAAAGGGCATAAAAGTGAAACGCTGGGGCTTGCTGATAAGCGTGTTGGCGTTGCTGGTGGCGGCTGGCGTCACCGTGCGCTGGTGGCTGGCGCCGCTGTTGAAATTTGTCGGCGCCAACACCGATTTGATTCAAGGACTCGCGGATGCGATTCAAATCGGGCTTTGGCTCATCGCCGGCGTCGCCGGATTCATCGCGCTCGTGCGCCGCAACAAAAAACCTCCCGCGCCGCCAACAAAAATTTCCATGAAAAAGAAAGCCGAAGCCGGCGGTGTGCTGATCGAAGGCGACGCACTGAACGCCAACATTATGACCGGCCAGCACAACACCCTGATTCAAACCGAAACCTACATTGACAAACAGATCTTCAGCAATCCTTCAACGGCGGATCCGAAAGTCCTGCGCCAGGCTTATCTCAACCGCCTGTTCGAAAGCTGCCGCGCGCTCTCGCTCGCCGGCGTCGATCCCAAAGCCGCCAGCGATCCGACGCATGCCGGGCGCCTCGATCTCGATGCGGTGTACACCGCTTTGCTCACGCTGACGCCGGAAACGCCCGAACGTTTGGCGCGCGGCGACATGTTGGAAAAAGAAAGCCGCCGGGTTTCCGCGCTCGAACAGTTGAATCGCCATAAACATCTGGTCTTGCTGGGCGATCCGGGCAGCGGCAAAAGCACGTTTGTCAATTTCGTCGCGCTCTGCCTGGCCGGCGAGGCCTTGGGCAGCCCAACCGCCAATCTCAAATTGCTCACCGCGCCGTTGCCAAAAGACCAAGATGAGGACAAAAAAGAAAAGGAGACGCCACAACCGTGGTATCACGGCAGCCTGCTGCCGGTGCGGATTATTCTGCGCGACTTTGCGGCGCGCGGCCTGCCGCCGGTCGGACAAAAGGCGAGCACCAAACATCTCTGCGATTTCATCGCCGCGGAATTGGACCCTCATGCGTTGAGCGCGTTTGCCGAGCCGCTGCACAACGAGCTGCGCGAAAAAGGTGGCTTGCTCCTGCTCGACGGCCTCGACGAAGTGCCCGAGTCCCGCAAAGCGGGACGGACACAAATCAAACAGGCGGTGGAAGATTTTGCCGCTTGTTTTCCGCGCTGCCGTTTGCTGGTGACCAGCCGCACCTACGCCTATCAGCAGCAGGATTGGCGCCTGCCGGATTTTCGCGAGGCGGTTCTGGCGCCGTTCAGCCCCGGGCAAATCCGGCGCTTCGTGGAGCATTGGTACGCCCACATCGGCGCGCTGCGCGGTTTGCATCCGGACGATGCGCAGGGCCGCGCCGAGTTGCTCAAGCGCGCCATCTTCAACAGCGACCGTTTGCAGGGCCTGGCGGAGCGGCCTTTGCTCTTGACGCTGATGGCGAGCCTGCACGCCTGGCGCGGCGGCAGCCTGCCGGAAAAACGCGAGGAGCTTTACGCCGACACCGTGGATTTGTTGCTGGATTGGTGGGAAAGGCCTAAGATCGTGCGCGACGCCACCGGACAGTTGCAAGTGGCCCAGCCCAGCCTCGCCGAATGGCTGAAGATCGACCGCAAAAAAGTGCTGGATTTGTTGAGCGCCCTGGCTTACGAGGCCCACGGCGAGCAGCCGGAGCTGGCGGGCACTGCCGACGTGCCGGAAACCAAACTCGTGGCCGGCCTGATGCACTTGAGCCAAAACCCGGCGGTGAATCCGGCGCTGCTGGTGAAATATCTGAGCGAGCGCGCCGGTTTGCTGCTGCCGCGCGGCGTCGGGGTTTACACCTTTCCGCACCGCACCTTTCAGGAATATCTCGCGGCGTGTTATTTGACCGATCAGGATTATCCGGACAAGCTGGCCGAACTGGCGCGCGCCGACCCCAACCGCTGGCGCGAGGCGGCGCTGCTGGCCGCGGCCAAGGCCTCGCGCGGCAGCGACTTTGCCGTGTGGGCGTTGGTAGATAGCCTTTGCCACCGTGAGCCGGTTGAATCCGGGCAAAATTTAAACGCGTTGTGGGGCGCGCATTTGGCCGGACAGGCGTTGGTAGAGTCAGCCAAACTCGCAAAAGTGAGCGAAAGCAACCGGAAGAAAGTGGCGCTGGTGCAGAATTGGCTGGCGCACATTCTCCAACACGCCGATTTTCCCGCGGTTGAACGCGCGCTGGCCGGCAACACGCTGGCTCTTCTCGGCGAGACGCGGCGCGAAGTCACCACGATAAATGAAATGCAATTTTGTCTCGTGCCGAAAGGCCCGTTTTGGATGGGCGACGAAAAAGAATTGCATCGCAACGATTGTTTGAATTATGATTACTGGATATCGCGCCATCCCGTGACCAACGCGCAGTTTAACGAATTTGTGCAAGCCGGCGGCTACAAAATAGAACGCTATTGGCCGGAAGCAAAAGCCGCAAAAGTTTGGAAAGATGGTCAAGTAAAAGCGTGGAACGATGATAAACCGCGCTTGCAGCCGCATGATTTCGGCTCGCCGTTCAACTTGCCGAATCATCCGGTGGTGGGCATCACGTGGTACGAGATGCTGGCGTTCACGCGCTGGCTCACGGAAATGGGGCGCGAGAAAAAGTGGCTGGGCGAAAAAATGCAAATCGACCTGCCCTCGGAAGCCGAATGGGAAAAAGCGGCGCGCGGCGGCGAGGAAATTTTGCCTTCACGGCGCATAATTTCCCTTGACAAAATCCGGGCGGAACATTATACTATCGAACCCCGGATGAAAAATGAAAAACCACAGCGCCGCTATCCGTGGAGTGATGACGCCGATTCAAACCGCGCCAATTACGACGAAACGAAAATCGGCGCCACGAGCGTGGTCGGTTGTTTTCCACAGGGCGCCAGCCCGTATGGCTGCGAAGACCTGAGCGGTAATGTGTGGGAATGGACGCGCAGCTTGTGGGGAAAAAGTTACTCAACGCCGGATTTTAAATATCCTTATGATCCGAACGATAATCGCGAAAATTTGGAAGCGTCACGTGATATTCTCCGTGTGTTGCGCGGAGGCTCATTTGGTTGGGATGCCAGCGGCGTTCGTTGCGCCTATCGCGGCGGGTTCAGTCCGAACTCTCGGAGCAGGCTCGGTGGGTTTCGGTTGTCGGCGCGCCCATTAAGCCCATTAAGCGCGCCCATTAAGCCCATTAAGTTTTTGAAGACCGCAATGAAATGAATTTCATTGCTCATAGCGCAAGCCGGCTAAAGCCGCCTCGTTAAAAATCATCAATTCCATCACGAGTCCGCTTTAGCGGACTTAGGCTGTGAGGCATGAATTTTAATTCATGCCGGAAATACCGAAATTCCAAATTATCACCTTCATTCCAATCCTGGGAGGCTATATGGCCTTGTGGCGGTTATTTTATCACGTGGTGTGGTCCACCAAAGAACGGCAGCCGCTGCTCACACCGGAAATCGAGCCGGAATTGTATGGTTACATCATCGGCAAAGCCGACGCGTTGGAATGCATCAC
>Ga0073934_10003919_pt1 | contig 25953 bp, 25 predicted proteins | sample LarsenN4metaG_FD_76834 | JGI IMG/M metagenome (GOLD analysis project Ga0073934, IMG submission 76834) | Hot spring sediment bacterial and archeal communities from British Columbia, Canada, to study Microbial Dark Matter (Phase II) - Larsen... ... | reverse complement strand
GCACGCCGATCCCGCGGAGCAGGATCCCCCCGCGCGCGGTCTCGAGCACGGCGACGTCCGGCTCCTGCGCGAGCGCGATCGCCGCCCCGCCGAACCCCGAGTAGTCGCCGGCCTCGACGAGCTCGTCCTCGCCCCGGTACACGCCGTCGGTGGTCGAGTACGCCACGCGCCTGCCGGCCGCGCGGACCAGGTGCGCGAGGAGCCGCACGACGGTGGTCTTGCCGTTCGTGCCGGTGACCGAGATCACCCGGATCGTCGGGTCGGGCACCGTGGGCTCGGGGCCCGGCGGCGCGGCGCGGACGCGCCGCGCCGCCTCCCCGATCAGCCGGTCTGGCGCCCGACGCGCGTCGCCGAGCCCATCGAGCACCGATGCCACCTCGCGCGCGAGCGCCTCGGCCGCCCCGCGCCGGCGCCACGGGAACGCGACGACGATGCCTTCGGGCTCGGACCGCGCGCGGACCGCGAGCCGGACCCCGCTCTCGCGCGCCAGCCGGCGGGTGACGGTCGAGGCGAGCCGGGCGATCGCCCGCCGCCGCTGCTCAGAGCCCGAGCGCCCGGACTGGCCGTTCGACGCCGTCCGCTCGAGGAGCCGGGCGAACCGGTCCTGGGGCATCGCGAGGAGGCCGGGGACGGCGAGCGTCAGCTTGATCGCCGGGCGCGGGAAGTAGCGGTTCGGCCCCTCGAGGACCCGGAGCTCGAGCACCTGGATCCGCGTGCCGGCCATCCGCGGAGCATACGCAGCGACGCGTTCGACCGGGGGGCGCTCACTCCGTCTGGCCGGCGTGGTAGCGGCGGAACGCCGGCACGAGCCAGGCGAGGAGCCCGGCCCCGGCGATGCAGAGGATCCCGCCGGAGACCACCGAGACGGTGGGGGAGAACGCGGCGGCGACCAGGCCCGCCTCGAGGTCGCCGAGCCGCGGGCCGCCGGCCACGACGAGGATGTGGATCCCGGAGAGCCGACCCCGCAGGTGGTCGGGGACGACGACCTGGAGGATCGTGTTCCGGAACACCGCCGAGATCACGTCCGCGCCGCCGGCCAGCGCGAGCAGCAGGAGCGCGAGCCACAGGCGGTCCCCGATCAGCCCGAACGCGGCGATCCCGGCGCCCCAGAGCACGACGGCCCAGGCGATCGCGCGGCCCTGGTGCCGGACGCGGCCGATCCAGCCGGTCGTGGCCGCGGCCACCAGCGCGCCGACCGCCGGCGCCGCGAAGAGCATCCCGGTCAGCACCTCCGCGGCCTGCCCGGTCCGTTCGAACTGCACGACGGCGAGGATCGGGAACAGGGCGCGGGGCATGCCGAAGACCATCGCGACGATGTCGACGATGAAGGTGGACTGGAGCACGCGCCGGCCACGCAGGAACGCGAAGCCCTCGCGCACGGCCCTCCACCCGACGGTCGCGCGCTCGCCCGCCTGCGGGGGCATCGGCCGGATCGTGATGGCCGCGACGAGGAGGAAGCCGATCGAGGCGACGTCGATCCCGTAGGCCCACGCGAACCCGAGCTTGGCCACGACCACGCCGGCGAGCGCCGGCCCCACGAGCGCGGCCGCGTTGTACGTGAGCTGGTTCAGCGCCGCGGCCGCGGGCAGCAGCGGGCGATCGAGGAGCCGCGGGGTCATCGCGTTGCGCGTCGGCCCGTCCACGGCCGAGGAGAGCGCGATGCCGGCCACGGCCGGGTAGATCAGGCCGACGGGCGGGTCGCCGGCGAGCGCTCCGAGGAACAGGGTGCCGGACGAGGCGAGGTACCCGAGCTGGGCCCCGATCAGGACCTTCCGCCGGTCGAACGCGTCGAGGAACGTGCCGCCGACGAGCGTCCCCGCGAGCAGCCCGCCGAACCCGGTCAGGCCGACCAAGCCGACGGCGGCCGTCGAGCCGGTCAGCCGGAAGACCTGGATGAATGTCGCGACGACCGTGAACTGCGATCCGAGCGTGGAGGCGAGCAGGCCGAGCCACAGCACGCGGAAGTCGCGCGAGACGCGCAGCGGCGTGACGTCCATCGCCACGCGGCGCACGGCCGCTCGGACGTCCGGTCGACGTCCCCGCTCGAGCATGCACGGAAGGTAGCAGCGGGAGGCTCCGGGCTCGCGGGCCCCGCGACGGGGCCGCGGCTACCCGGTGACCGCGCCGATCGCGCGGTCCAGGATCTGCAGACCCTCCTCGAGGAGCGCCTCGTCGATCGTGAGGGGCGGGAGCAGCCGGATCACGTTGTCGTAGGTGCCGGCCTTCAGGATCACCACGCCCTCGGCCAGGCACCGCTGCACGATCTCGGTGCCGTTCGCGCCGTCCAGCGGCTCCTTGGTGGAACGATCGGCCACGAGCTCCAGGGCGGTCATCATGCCGCGGCCGCGCACATCCCCGATCGCCTCGTGCCGCCCCTGCATCTCGCGGAGGCGCTCCATCAGGTGGGCGCCGAGCGTCCGGGAGCGCTCGAGCAGCCCGTCGCGCTCGATCCGGTCGAGCACGGCGAGCGCCGCCGCGGCCGCCACCGGGTTCCCGCCGTACGTCCCGCCGAGCCCGCCGACGTGGACCGAGTCCATGACCTCCGTCCGGCCGGTGACGGCGCTGATCGGCAGGCCGCCTCCGAGCGACTTGGCGCTCGTGACGAGGTCGGGCACCACGTCCTCGTCCTCGATCGCGAACCAGCGGCCCGCCCGACCCATCCCGCTCTGGATCTCGTCGGAGATGAACAGGATCCCGTGCTCGGCGCAGTGCTCCGCCAGACCCTTCAGGAACCCGGGCGCCGGCACGACGAACCCGCCCTCGCCCTGGATCGGCTCGACGATCACGGCGGCGATGTTCTCCTCGCCGATGTGCTTGTGCATCTCGTCCCTGGCGTACGCGAGAGCCTCCTCGGCGCAGCGCTCCGGCCCGCTCGGCCAGCGGTACGGGTACGCGAAGGGCAGCCGGTAGATCTCGGGGGCGAACGGCCCCATGCCCTGCTTGTAGGGCATCACCTTGGCCGTGAGCGACATCGCGAGCAGCGTCCGCCCGTGGAACGCGTGGTCGAACGTGACGATCGCCGACCGCCCCGTGTGCTTGCGCGCGATCTTCACGGCGTTCTCGACGGCCTCGGCCCCGGAGTTGGCGAACATCGTCTTCTTCGGAAGGTCCCCGGGCACGAGCGCGTTCAGCCGTTCCGCGAGCTCGATGTACGGCTCGTTCGCCGTCACGTGGAAGCAGGTGTGCGTGTCGAGCTCGAGCTGGGCCTGCGCGGCCGCGACGACCTCGGGCGCCGAGTGGCCGAGGTTCAGCACCGAGATGCCGGTCGAGAGGTCGATCAGGCGGTTGCCGTCGACGTCCTCGATGATCGCGCCCGAGGCGCGCGCGGTCACGATCGGGTGGACGTTGGCGACGCCCCTGGGGACCGCGGACTCGCGCCGTGCGAACCACTCGCGCGACCTCGGCCCGGGGATCTCGGTGACGACCTTGCGCTCCTGCGGGATGTCCATCTCGACCGCCCCCTCCTCGTCGCTCGCCGGGCCTCGGCAGGGAGTCTCGCCCGAGCCGCGCGGGCTGTCAGGCCGTCCCGCGACCAACCGCCCGGTCGGCCTTTGTACGGCGCGTCCAGTCTCGCACGTCTCCGTCCGCGGGGACCGCGAGCCTTTGTACTGCTCGTACAATCCCGACATGGCCCTCACGGTCCGGGACATCTTGGCGGTCCCCGGTCTGGCGCTCCGCCTCGCGGCCGGGGCGGCCGGGGTGGACCGACCCGTCCGGTGGGTCCACATCAGCGAGCTCGAGGACCCCACGCCGTGGCTGAAGGGCGGCGAGCTCCTGCTGACGACCGGCGGTGGTCTGGGGGCGACCCCCGCCCAGCAGCGCGCGTACGTCCAGCGCCTCACCGAGGCGGGCCTGGCCGGCCTCGGCGTGGGCCTGGGGTTCAGCGTCGACCGGCTACCGCGGGCCCTGGTGACCGCCGCCGATCGCGCCGGGTTCCCACTGTTCGAGGTCCCCTACCCGGTCCCGTTCATCGCGATCACCGAGGCCGTGTTCACGCGGCTGCTGTCCGAGCAGTACGACCTGCTCCAGCGCGCCGTCGACGCCGAGCACGTGCTCACCCGTGCCGTGATGGAGGGCGGTGGGGTGGAGGCCGTGGCGGCCTCGCTCGCCGAGGTCACCGGCGGTTGGGCGTTGCTGCTCGACCTGCACGGCATGCCGGTGGCCGCCACGCCGGCGGCCGCGCGGCAGCGGACGCCGCGCATCTGGGACGAGCTGCGGACCTCCCGCCACGAGGGCGTGGGGTTCAGCCTGACCCTCGTCGACCGCGGGGAGAACGTCTGGATCCAGCCGGTCGGCGCCCAGGGCCGCGTCGAGGCGTTCCTGGCCCTCGGCAAGGCCGAGCCGGTCTCCCAGATCGATCGGATCGTGGCCGGGCACGCGCTGTCGCTGTTCGCGATCGAGCTCGCGAAGGCGCGCGCCGTGGCCGAGGCTGAGCGCCGGCTCCAGGGGGACTTCTTCGACGCGCTCTCGGCCGGGAAGCTGTCGGCGCCGGAGGCCTCGCGCGGTCTCGGGCGGTTCGGCTTCGCGAAGGACCGACGGCTGGTGGTGCTGGCGCTCGAGGGTGAGCGCCCGGACGACCTGGCCTACGCGGCCGAGGTGCTCCTGTCGCGCGCCGGCGCGCCGTACCTGGTGTCACGGGCCGCTGAGGACGTGCTGCTGCTGCTCGAGGAGGATCCGGGCCGGGACGTCGAACAGCTCCGGAAGGGGGTCGCCGAGCGTGTGGGCGATCCCGTGCGCCTGGGTGCGGGGGGCCCGAGCGCACCCGAGGAGGTCGGTAGGAGCCTCCGGGAGGCGCGCTACGCCCTCCGCGTCTGCCGGCTCGAGGGGTGGGACTCCGCGGGGTTCGAGGACCTCGGCACCTACCGGCTGCTGCTCTCGATGGCGGACCCGGACGCGCTGCGGGCCTTCGCCGATGCGCTGCTCGGGCCCCTCGACGCCTACGACCGCGACCACCACGGGGAGCTCCACGCGTCGCTGCGGGCGTTCCTCCAGCACAACGCCCGGTGGGAGACGGCCGCGGCCGAGCTCTACGTGCACCGACACACGCTCCGCTACCGGATGCGGAAGGTCGAGGAGCTCACGGGCCGGGACCTCGGCTCCAGCTTCGACCGCATGGAGTTCTGGCTCGCGCTGCGCGCGCGCGAGCTGCTCGCCGCGCAGGACGAGGGCTGATCGGCCGGCTCAGCCCCGCGAGCCCAGGCGCTCGGGCTCGCCGATCACGTGGTGGACCGTCAGGCCGAACACCGCCTCCACGCGGTGCGGCAGGTCGAGCTTCAGCCAGCGCGAGATGCCGGGCGGCAGGGTGGACAGCACCACGGCCTCGAACGGCCCGTGATCGCGCAGGGCGTCCTCGATCGCGAGCATGGGGCTCGCGTCCCCGACCTCGCCCGTGGCCTCGAGGCCGAGGTCACGGAGCCGACCGAGGGCGGCGTCGAGGCGCTGCCCGGCGATCGCCCGAGCCTCCCCCTCGGTCCAGGCGTGGTCCTGCGGGGGCGTGGCGGGGACCACGACGTGGAAGGCGCAGGGGCCGGAGCGGGCGAGTTCGCGGATCTTCGACGCCAGCGCGTCGCCCGCGAGCGTCTGGTTCGCCACGACCAGGTAGCGGCGCACGGCCACCTCCTCGGCTCGACCTCGATCGTATCCGGCCCGCGGCCCTCGCGGAAGGGACCCCGGGCTGTGGCTTGTCCCCTCCGTACAGGTCCTCGGGGTCGGCCCGCCGGAACGTCGAGTGGCCCGCAGCGCGCCGGTTCGGCGATACTGCGGTCCTACGGCGGTTCCACCCGACCCCCGCTCGGGGTCCCGACGGAAGGGGAGGCAGGCGATGGCCGAGCTGAAGACCTGGGGGATGTTCATCGGCGGCGAGTGGGTGGGGTCCGGGCGCGGCGAGACCGAGCCGGACATCGACCCGTCCACGGGCGAGGCCGTGGCGACCGTCCAGGTCGGCACGCGCGAGGACGCCGACAGGGCCGTCGCGGCCGCCAAGAAGGCCTACGAGGAGGTGTGGTTCGACACGCCGCCCAAGGAGCGCCAGGAGATGATGCTCAAGCTGGCCGATGCGATGGAGGCCGACGCCGAGAACCTGGCCAGGCTGGAGGCCGAGGACGTCGGCAAGCCGATCGCCGTCTCCCGCGCCGACGTCCCGTTCATCATCGACAGCCTGCGCTTCTTCGCGGGGGCCGCCCGGATCCTGGAGGGCAAGTCGGCCGGGGAGTACGAGCGCGGCTTCACGAGCATCATCCGCCGCGAGCCGCTCGGGGTGACCGCCGGGATCTGCCCGTGGAACTACCCCCTGATGATGGCGATCTGGAAGCTCGGGCCCGCGCTCGCGGCCGGGAACACCTCGATCCTCAAGCCGGCGGAGATCACCCCGCGCACCACGCTCCGGCTGGCCGAGCTCTCGCAGGACATCCTGCCGCCCGGCGTGTTCAACGTGATCACCGGCCACGGCTCGGAGGTCGGGGACCAGCTCGTGAAGCACGAGGACGTCCGGCTGGTCTCGGTCACCGGCGACACGGCGACCGGCAAGATCATCGCGGCCAACGCCGCCGCCACCGTGAAGCGGTGCCACCTCGAGCTCGGTGGGAAGGCGCCGGTCGTGGTGTTCGACGACGCGCCCATGGACGAGCTCGTCGAGATGCTCAGGTTCGCCGGGTACACGAACACCGGGCAGGACTGCACGGCCTCCTGCCGGGTGATCGCCGGCCCCGGGATCTACGAGAACCTCGTGTCCGAGCTCGTCCCGGCGGTGGAGTCGATCAAGGTCGGCGACATCATGGACGAGGAGGTCGAGATGGGGCCGCTGGTCTCCTCAGACCAGCGGGAGAACGTCGCCGGGTTCGTGGAGCGGGCGCAGGAGACGGGCGCGAAGGTGCTCACCGGCGGCTCGAAGCTCGACCGGCCCGGCTACTACTACTCGCCCACCGTGGTCACGGTGGAGGACCAGAAGGCGGAGATCGTCCAGAAGGAGGTCTTCGGCCCGGTGGTGACCGTCCAGCGGTTCACGGACGAGGACCAGGCGGTCGCCTGGGCCAACGACGTCGTGTACGGCCTGGCGTCCTCGGTCTGGACCAAGGACGTGGGCCGGGCGATGCGCGTGGCGCGTCGGCTCCAGTTCGGCGCCGTGTGGGTGAACTCGCACTTCACGATCACGGCGGAGATGCCGCACGGCGGATACAAGCAGAGCGGGTACGGCAAGGACATGTCGATGTACTCGATGGAGGACTACACGCAGATCAAGCACGTCGCGGTGTCGCTCGCGTAGCGGCGTGCCGGGATCGGCGGCGGCCCGGCCCGGCCGGGCCGCCGCCGCGAGGAGGGTGGTGAGTCCGGATGAGCAGCGTCCGACCGTTCCTGGTGAACGGGCAGTGGCGCACGGGCGAGGGCACGCTCGCCGTGAAGAGCCCGTTCGACGACAGCGTGGTGGCGGAGATCGGCACGCCGACGGGAGCCGATGTCGAGGAGGCGGTCGCCACGGCCGAGGCGACCTTCGACGAGTCGCGACACCTGCCCGTGTACGCGCGATCGGAGGCGCTCGACCACATCTCGCGACGCCTGGCCGAGACGGTGCAGGACAACGGCGAGCTGATCGCGCGCGAGGGCGGCAAGCCGCTGAAGTGGGCCACGGTCGAGGCCACCCGCGCGATCTCCACGTTCCGATGGGCCTCCGAGGTGCTCCGGCGCGGGGACGACGAGGTGATGCGGCTGGACACCGAGGCATCGCTCGGGTCCCGGATCGGCCTCCTGCGGCGGTTCCCGGTGGGGCCGGTCCTGGGGATCACGCCGTTCAACTTCCCGCTCAACCTGGTGGCCCACAAGGTGGCCCCCGCGATCGCGGTCGGCGCGCCGATCGTGATCAAGCCCGCGTCGGCGACCCCGCTCGGGGCGCTCCGCCTGGCCGAGCTGTTCATGGAGACCGATCTGCCCAAGGGCATGCTCCAGGTGCTGCCGGTCTCCTCGAAGGTCGCCGACGGGATGGCCCGCGACCAGCGGTTCAAGAAGATCTCGTTCACCGGGTCGTCGGACATCGGGTGGTACCTGAAAGGCCTGGATCCCAAGAAGCGGGTCACGCTCGAGCTCGGCGGCAACGCCGGGGTGATCGTGCACTCGGACGCCGACCTGGACATGGCCGCGAAGCGGATCGCGTTCGGCGGCTACTACCAGGCCGGGCAGAGCTGCATCAGCGTGCAGCGCGTCCTGGTCCAGTCCGAGGTGTACGACGACTTCGCGACGCGCCTGGTCAAGGAGGTCGAGAGCCTGAAGGTCGGCGACCCGATGGACCCGACGGTCGACGTCGGCCCGGTGATCGACCGCGGCAACGTCGAGCGCATCGACGCCTGGGTGAAGGAGGCGGTCTCGCAGGGCGCCGAGGTGCTCACGGGCGGCACGGCCGACGGGCCCTTCTACGCGCCCACGATCGTCTCGCGCGTCGAGCCCGAGATGAGGGTCTGTCGCGAGGAGGTCTTCGGACCCGTCGTCACGCTCAGCCCGTACCAGACGTTCGAGCAGGCGATCGCGACCGTGAACGATTCGCGGTACGGCCTCCAGGCTGGCGTGTTCACCAACGACATCAACCGGGCGTTCCAGGCGCACCGGGAGCTCGAGGTCGGCGGGATCATCATCAACGACCAGTCGGCGTGGCGGGCCGACCAGATGCCCTACGGCGGGTCGAAGGACTCGGGGTTCGGGCGCGAGGGCCTACGGTTCGCGATGGAGGAGATGACCGAGCCCCGACTGATGGTCCTCTCCCACGTGCCCCTGTAGGCCCGGGTGGGGACGCCGATCGCCGTCCTCGGCGCGGGCGCGATGGGGAGCGCCGCCGCGGTGCTCCTCGCCCGCCATCGCTCCGAGGTCGACCTGGTCGTCCTCGACGTCGATCCCCGACGGGCCGAAGCCGTCGCCGCGCGGGCCGGCGGGGTGGGACGCGGGTTCGACGCGCGCTCGGGCGAGCTGACCATGGTCCTGAAAGAGGTCCGGGCGGTCGCGGCCTGCCTCCCGTACCGCCTGAACCTCGAAGCGATGGAGGCGGCGCTCGCCGCCGGCTGCCACTACGCCGACCTCGGCGGCCTGTTCCACGTCACCCGGCGCCAGCTGGAGCTGCACGAGCGTTTCCGTGAGGCCGGCGTGAGCGCGGTCCTGGGGATCGGCTCGGCGCCCGGACTGACGAACGTGCTCGCGCGCCGGGGGGCCGACCGGCTCGACCCCGGGTCGGTCCGCTCGATCGAGATCGCCGACGGGGCCGTCGACCTCGACGCCGACGGCGGTGCGTTCGCCGTTCCGTACTCGGCCGAGACGATCCTGGACGAGTTCACGGAGCCCGCGATGGTCTTCGAGGACGGCGAGCTGAAGGAGGTCCCGGCCGGAAGCGGGGTCGTGGACTGGACGTTCCCCGAGCCGGTGGGGGTCCAGCCCGCGATGTACACGCTGCACTCGGAGCCCGCCACGCTCCCGTTCACGATCCCCGGGGTGCGCGACGTCCGCTGGCGCCTGGCCCTCCCGCGGGCGGTCCACGAGGGCTTCGCCCTGCTCGTGCGGATCGGCCTCGCCTCCCGCGAGCCGGTGCCCACGGCGAGCGGCCCCGCGGTGCCGCGCGAGGTGCTCGCGGCGATCCTGGGGGCGATGCCGAGGCCCGACGGCGAGCCGAAGGACGTGGAGTACCTCGACGTGTGGGTGAGCGGCACCCGTGAGTGGTCGCCGACCGTGGTCCGCGAGCTCGCCCGGTTCGACCCGTCGCCCGAAGGCCTGTCCGCGGGGGCGTTCGGCACGGCGATCCCGATCGCGGTCGCCGTCCGATGGATGGCGGACGGGCGCGTCGCGCCGGGCGTCCACCCGCCGGAGACGGCCTTCGACGCGGCCGCCTTCGTCGCGGATCTCGAGCGCGAGGGCGTGCGGTTCTCGACCGAGGTGGGGTCCTGAGGCCCGCGCGCGGCTCCAGGGGGGCTACCCTGGAGCGGTGGGCACCATCGCGCTGATCCTCGTGCCGGCGGCGCTGTTCGTCGCGGTGGTCGCGGTCGTGCTGGCGATGCGGAACCCCGCGCAGGGCGGGATCCGGGCGACCGTCCCCGGACCCTGGCTCGCGGTCACGCTGGTGCTGCTGTTCCTCGGGCTGTTCGTCGCGCCCCGCCTGCTGGGGTTCACCTTCCTGCTGCTGCCCTTCCTGCTGGTGATCCGCCCGCGCCGGCGCCGTGGCCAGGGGTAGCGTGGACGCGGGGTGGCCCGTCGCGGCGGTGCTGGCCGGTCTCGCGCTGTTCGGCTTCCTGCGCGCGCGGGACCTCGTGGGCGAGACCTGGGGGGTCCGCTCGGGCCGGTCGCTGCTCGCGCTCGGGGCGATCGGCCTGGCGGTGGTGGTCCTCCTCGCGGTCGCCCGCTCACTGGCCGCCGTGGTGATCGGGGCGACGGTCGTGGGCCTGGCCCTCTACGTGGGGTGGCGGCTCCGGCGCACCTGAGCCGATCATCTCCTCGGCGAAGGTCCCCACGAGCCCGGCGAGCTCGCGCTCCCGCCGCCAGAAGTGGTGGTCCGTGCCGGGGACGATCCGGACGGTCGCCCGCGGGAGCAGGTCCGCCAGCCGTTCGAGCTCGGCGGCCGGGCAGTGCCCGTCGGCCTCGCCGGCCACCAGCAGGACGGGACGGCGCAGGGCGCGGAGCTCGGACGCGCCGGGCGGTGCCGGGACGTCCAGCCCCGGGCCGAGCGGCAGGCCGATCAGCGCGAGCCCGCCGACGCGGTCGTCGTCGATCGCCTGGTGCAGGGCGACCGCGGCTCCGAAGGACCACCCGGCCACCAGCGTCGGTCCGCCCGTCTCCTCGCGGGCGCGCCCGACCGCGGCGGCCACGTCCCGGACCTCGGCCCGGCCGCCCCCGTAGGCGCCGGCCGAGCGCATCGTCCCCCGGAAGTTGAACGACAGCACGGCGAGGCCCCGCCCCGCGAGCTCGTTGCGGATCGCCCACAGGAGGGGGTGGTCCTTGCTGCCGCCGAGTCGCGGGTGGGGGTGGCAGAGCACCGCGGAGCCTCGGGCCGGCCCGTCGGGCCCGCGGAGCTCGCCCTCGAGCGAGACGCCGTCCTCGGTGCTGAATCGGATCGGTCGCACGCCGTGCGACGATGGCAGCGTGGGTCCGTTCCGACAACCGATGGGCAGGGCCTTCGCCCTGCGGGACCCCTTGCCGTGGGCCGCGCTCGCCTCGATCGTCCGGGAGGGCGAGGAGGCCGGCTACGACACGGTGTTCCTTCCCGAGATCCTCGGGCGGGACGCGCTGGTCACGCTCGCCGCGCTCGCCGGAGAGACGAACGACCTGGGGCTGGCCACCGGGGTGGTCCCGATGCGTTCGCGGACGCCGCTCCTCACGGCGATGGCCGCCGCCACGGTCCACGAGCGATCGGGCGGACGCCTGATGCTCGGTGTGGGGACCGGACCGCCGCGCCCCGGGGCCCTCGACGAGCTCCGCGGGTTCGTCCTGGCGCTACGGGCCCTGCTGGCCGGTGGGACGATCGGGCGCTCCGGACGGGAGGTCGGGCTCGCGCTGGATCCGGGGTCCCCGGTCCCGATCTGGATCTCGGCGATGGGACCGCGGGCGTTCGCCCTCGCCGGCGAGATCGCCGACGGGGCCATCCTGAACTGGTGCACCCCCGAGCGGGTGGTGTTCGCCCGAGGACGGATCGCCGAGGCCGCCGAAGCGGCACGGCGCGATCCCGCGGAGGTGACCCTGGCCGTCTACGTCCGCGCCTGGGTGGGCGAGGACCTCGAGGCGGCCCGGCGCGCCCTGCGGATCGCGGCCGGCGAGTACGCCTCCTACCCCGCCTACCGGCGCCAGTTCGAGCACCTCGGGCTCGGACCGCAGGCCGACAGGGCCGCCGCCGCCCACCGCGCCGGCCGTCCGGAGGAGGTCCCGGAGGCGCTGTTCGAGGCCGTGTCGGCGGTGGGGGCGGAGGCTCCGGGACGGCTGGCGGCGTACCGGGAGGCGGGCGCCGACGTGGCGGTGGTCTACCCGGTGGTGGTGGGGGAGCCGACCGCCTCGATCCGGGGCACGCTCGCGGCGCTCGCCCCGTGAAGCCCGCCTTGCGACGGCCCCCTCGAGGTGTAGACTCGGATTTGCAAGGTCCGCACGGTTGAAAAGGGGAAAACGGATGACCTACACGATCTGCGAGCCGTGCATCGACGTGAAGGACCGGGCGTGCGTGGACGAGTGTCCGGTCGACTGCATCTACGAGGGCGGGCGGATGCTCTACATCCACCCGGACGAGTGCGTCGACTGCGGGGCCTGCGAGCCCGTGTGCCCCGTGACGGCCATCTTCTACGAGGACGACGTCCCGGCCGAGTGGAAGCAGTTCACGCCGATCAACGCGGAGTTCTTCGGCGACGAGGTGAGCGGGATCGGGTCGCCGGGCGGGGCGGCGCAGGTCGGACCGACCGACAAGGACCACCCGGTCGTGGCCGGCTGGGCCTCGGTCGGCTGATCGGAGCCGATCGTCCGCGCGGGGCCTCGGCGAGACGCCCCCGACCCGCGGCGTCTCAGGGCGGCGCGCTCAGGCCGGCGCCGCGTCCGGCTCGGGGACGACCCCAGGCGTGCTCCACGGCGTGTCCGCAGGCCAGCGCTCCCGGGACTTCGCCGAGAGCTTGCGCATCAGCGAGATCGCGGCCTCGTCCTCGGAGCCGGGGCGCCACTCGACCACGCCGTCGGCCGCCGCGCGCTCCCACACGTCCCTGCCCTTGTCGGTCCGGATGATCGTGAGGGTCCACCCCTCGCCCTGACCGAGCCCCCCGAACGAGATGTCGGCGTGCTCGGCCGCGAAGTCCGGGCAGCGCAGGCACCCGGGCCGGGTGAAGGCGTGGGACTTCTTCAGCGGGTACGTGATTTCCTCGCCCTCCCGCGTGTAGAAGAGGAGCTTGCCCTTGATGTTCACGCGGACGATGTCGTCCAGGTCCAGGCCGAGCTGGTTCTGGGCGATCTCGACCATCAACCCGTCGTAGGTGAAGGACTTCGAGCACAGCAGGCCGAAGGTCCAGGCGATCTTCTTCGCCCACTTGTTGACCCGTCGGGCGGTCATCGAGCCTGTGACGCTCGCCTGGCACGACATCCCCACCAGCGCGAGCTTCGACAGCCCCATCTCGGCGGCCTTGATCATCGCGAGCGGGTTGGCCGAGTAGGTGTACCGGGAACCGGCCGAAGCCAGCACGCCATCTCGGTCGGTGACGACCGTGGGCTCGACGTCCCAGGGCCGATCCTCGGAGAGCTTGGAGGTGCACACGCCGTCGATCTCGCCGTTCTCCAGCCCCCAGACGAGGAGCGCCGAGACGACGCCGCCGTCCTGGCCGTGGAGGAGGGTCTCCGGATCGGCGGCTCTCGCGAGCACGATGTCCTGGTAGTGGCCGATCACGTCCTCGGGCTTGCGCGTCTGCCCGAACAGCAGCCGGTCGATCTCGCCCTCCCAGTCGCGGAACCGCGGGCAGGCGAGCGTGCACAGCGAGCAGCCCCGGTCCCCGTGCGAGCAGACGTCGGGTCCATCCTCCTGGAGCTGGACCGGCACGTTGTCCTCGTACCCGAGCACGTGGAAGGGGCAGGCGACGATGCAGGCCGAGCAGCCGGTGCAGAGGCCCGTCAGGACGACCTCGTCGTACAGGTCGCGCCACTGCGTCTTGTCCACCGCGGGGGCCATCCCGCCGCAGTATATGGACCGCAACGGCTCCGTGACGGGCCGAAGGTCCCGCGCCGGTGGCTGGGAGGTTCGCCCCCCTCAGACCGAGAAGGACTCGCCGCAGGCGCACTCGTGGCGGGCCCGCGGGTTCAGCATCTTCAGGCCCCCGCCGAGCAGCGCGTCGTCGAAGTCCAGGGTGGAGCCCTCGACGATCGGGGCGCTCCTCGGGTCGACCAGGACCCGCACGCCGTCGGCGGCCTCGACCACGTGGTCGTCCTCGGCCGGGGCCTGGGCGAAGGACAGCTCGTAGCTGAACCCGGAGCACCCGCCGGCCACCACCCGGACGCGCAGGATCGGCTCGGGGCGCCCCTCCCGCTCCGCGAGGCCGCGGATCTTGCGGGCCGCGCGGTCGGTGACGGTGATGACGGTCGCGGTGCGCTCCATGTCCTCCCAGGATACCGCCGGCGGGCCCGGCTCCGGTCGGGCGCTCAGCCCTCGCCGAGCCCGAGGAGGGCGGCCTTCACCGACTCGGACAGGGTGGGGTAGGCGTGGATCGCCTCGCCGACCGCCCGGGCGGGGATCCGGCCCGCCATCGCGGCGACGACCTCGTGGATCATCGCGCCGGCCTCCTCGCCGACGATGTGCCCGCCGAGGAGCTCGCCGGAGCCGGCGTCGGCCACGAGCTTGATCAGGCCGTGGGTCCGTCCCTCGATGTGGGCCCGCTCGTTGTCCTCGAGCGGGACCACGCTCGTCCGGACCTCGTACCCGGCCTCGCGCGCCTCGCGCTCGGTGAGGCCGACGCTCGCGACCTCCGGGTCGCTGAACGTGACCCGCGGGACGACCCGGTAGTCCCGCGCGCGCGGATTGCCGAGGATGTCATCGACGACGAGCTCCGCCTCGTAGCTCCCGACGTGCGTGAACAGCAGCTCGCCCGTCGCGTCGCCTGCGGCCCAGATGCCCTCGGCGGTCGTGCGCAGCGTCTCGGTGAGGATCGGGCGGCCGCGGGCGTCGAGCTGGACGCCCGCGGCGGCCAGGTCGTGGACGTCGAACACCGGGGTCCGGCCGGTCGCGACCAGCACGCGCTCGGCTTCCAGCGTGCGGCCCTCCGCGAACGTGAGGCGCCAGCCGCGCCCGCCGTGCTCGGCCCGCTCGACCGTGGTCCCGGGGAGCAGGTCGATCCCCTCCGCCTCGAGCGCCGGCGCCAGGGCGGCGGAGGCGTCCTCGTCCTCGTTCGGCAGGATCCGCGGCAACACCTCGATCGCGGTGACGCGGGTCCCGAACCGCGCGTAGATCTGCGAGAACTCGATCCCGATCGCGCCGGTGCCGATCACGGCCAGCGAGGTCGGAGGGGCCTCGGGCTCCCAGATCGCCTCCCGGTTGGTCCAGTACGGGCCCTCGGCCAGGCCCTCGATCGGGGGGACGCTCGTGTCGGTGCCGGTGGCCAGCATGATCCGGTCGGCCTCCACCTGGGTCCCGTCCGCGAGCTCGACCCGGCGTGGACCGGCCAGGCGGGCTTCCTGCAGGTACACGGTCACCCCCATCCGCTCGAAGGGGACCGCGCCCTCCCCGGACTGGCTCTCGATCACCTCGCGGACCCGACGCCGGACGGCCTGGAAGTCGACCTCGACCGAGGGGATCCGGACGCCGAACCGCGCCGCATCCCTCGCGAGGTGCGCGATCCTCGCGCTGCGCAGCATCACCTTGGTGGGCACGCAGCCGTAGTGGTTGCACTCGCCGCCGAGCTTGTCCCGCTCCGCGATCGCCACGCGGAGCTCGGAGCGGCGCGCGAGCTGGAAGGCGATCTCCGAGCCCGTCCCGCCGCCGCCGATCACGAAGACGTCGAAGCGCTCCATCCCCCCGTCCAACCTCGCGACCCCCTCGCTCCTTCCCACCGGACCCGGCCGGGTCCCCGGACTCCCTCTACCATGGCCCGGACCGATGGACCCGCTCGATCCCCGCTCCGAGGCACCGCTCCGTGACCGGCTCGCGATGGTGCTCGACGCGGACCCCTCCCCGGCTCCGGGACCCGGTGACCGCCTGGCGGCGGTGCTGGTGCCGGTCCTCGAGGACGGCTCCCTCGTGTTCACCAAGCGGAGCGAGGCGATGTCGCGACACCCGGGCGAGATCTCCTTCCCCGGCGGCCTGGAGCACGCCGAGGACCGCAGCCTGGCCGAGACCGCCCTGCGCGAGACCGAGGAGGAGCTGGGCGTGCCGCCCTCGTCCGTGGAGGTCCTGGGCGCGCTCCCACCGGTGCATACGTTCGTGTCGCGGATCCTGATCGCCCCGTTCGTGGGCATCGTGCTGGGCCGCCCGGTGTTCACGCCGAGCGTGGAGGAGATCGCCGCCGTCCTCGAGTACCCCATCGAGACGCTGGCCGTGGCCGAGAGCGAGGTCGAGTGGCGTCGCGCGGGTCACGTCTACCGTGGATGGGCGTACGAGATGGGCGACCACACGATCTGGGGCGCGACCGCGAGGATCCTCCACAGCCTGCTCCGAGCGATCGAGGGGGTGCGCGCATGAGCCCACGGCCCGGACCCGACCCCGGAAGCTCCGCGCCTTCGGACGCGGAGCTTCGCTCGATCCTCGGCGACGCGCGCACGATCGCCGTCGTCGGGCTGTCCTCCAGGCCCGATCGGTACTCGAACGAGGTGGCCCGGTTCCTCCAGGACCGCGGCTACCGGATCGTGCCCGTGAACCCGAACGAGGACGAGGTCCTCGGGGAGCGTGCGTACCCCTCGCTCCTGGACCTCCCCGACGACGTGCCGATCGACGTCGTGGACGTGTTCCGCCGGTCCGAGGAGACGCCGGGGATCGCCGAGCAGGCCGTGACGCGGGGCGCGAAGGTGCTCTGGCTCCAGGACGGGATCGTGAACGAGGAGGCCCGCCGGATCGCCGAGGGGGCGGGCCTGACCGTGATCATGGGCGTGTGTATCAAGCGGACGTCGACGCGGCTCGACCGCGACGGCGGATCGGGACGGATCGAGGAGGGGGGCTGACCGTGCAGACATGGGAGTACTTCGTGGCGCCGCTGCTCGAGCACAACCCGGGCGAGATCCTGAACACGTTCGGTGCCGACGGGTGGGAGCTCGTCTCGGTCGTGCAGATCACCAACCCGATGGGCGCGCAGTCCCTCGTCGCCTACCTGAAGCGTCCCAAGGGTTAGCGCCCCGCCCGGCGGCGGGACCACAGGAACACGCCGAGCAGGACCGCCGCCACGAGCAGGCCGGCCCCGGTGCCGAGGGCGCGGAACGGATCCTCGGAGCTGGGGGTGGCCGTGGGCGTGGAGCCGCTCGCCGTCGCCCGCGGTCGGGGCGTGGGCGCGGCGTCCGTCGGACCGGTCGGGTCGGGTGTCGGTGCCGGGGACGGTGCCGGGGCGTCGATCCCGGCGAGCTCGTGGATCGTCGTCGGCGTGACCACGTACAGGCTGTTCCCCGGGCCGACAGCGACATCGGTGATCCCGCCCTCGAACGTGCCGACCACCTCGTCGGTGGGGATCACGTCGCTCTCGGCTCCGAGCGTCAGCCGGTGGAGGCGGCCGCTGTACCCCTCGCCCACGTAGAGGCCCCCGTCCCTCATCGAGCCGGCACAGCCGGTCGGGACGATCGTCTCCTCGTACGCGAGGACCGGCGGGACGAACGCCGGCTCGCCCCCGGGGCCGAGGTGCTCGGGCCAGCCGTAGTTCCCGCCGGGCTCCCCGGGGTTCACCTCGTCCCACCGGTCGGGGCCGTTGTCCGTGAACCACAGCTGGTCGGTCGAGAGGTCGAAGCAGACCCCGAACGAGTTCCGCACGCCGAGCAGGAACGTGGGGTCGTTCGGTCCGAACGGGTTGTCGGCCGGGACGGCGCCGTCGGGCTCCAAGCGCAGGATCCTGCCGCCGAGGCCGCCCGGCTCCTGGGCGTTCGCGGGGTCGTGTCCCTCGCCGACCGTGACGTAGAGCTTGCCGTCGGGCCCGAACGCGAGGTCCCCGCCGTTGTGCCAGCCGTTCACCGTCGGCAGCAGGTCGAGCAGGTCCTGACGCTCGGCGGCGACGTTCCCGAGGGCCCGGAACCGCACCAGCCGGTTGCGCCCGTCGCTCGCGTCCGAGTAGTAGGCGTAGACCCACGGCTCGCTGGGGAACGCTGGATGGAGGGCCACGCCGAGCAGCCCCATCTCGTTCACCCGGGGTTCGACGTCGACGGTGGCGAACGCCTCGGGGAGGATCCGGCCGTTCCGGACGACCCGGATCCGCCCGAGGTCCTTGTCCGCCACGAACATCCGCCCGTCGGGGGCGAACGCGACGTTCACGGCGAAGCCGAAGCCAGAGGCGACCGGCCGGGAGGCGACGTCCGCAGCACCGTCGGCCCGCGCGGCGCACGCCGGTGCGAGGAGAAGCAGGGCGAGGGCGAGCGGTCGGGCCACCGCTCCGAGTCTAGGTGCGGCCCTCGCGAACGGTGCGGTAGGGTCCGGCCGTGCTCCGCCTCGACCACGTGGTGTACGCGGTCCGCGACCTCGACGAGGCCGCCGAGCGCTGGCGGCGCGAGCTCGGTCTGGACTCGGCGGTCGGGGGCCGCCACACGGGGTGGGGGACCGCGAACCGGATCGTCCCGCTCGGCGATGGCTACATCGAGCTGATCTCGGTCGTCGACCGCGACGAGGCGGCCGGCAGCTCCTTCGGCCGGACGGTGCTCGAGCGCCTGGAGGCCGGCGACGGGTGGTTCATGGTGGTCGCCTCGACGGACGACCTCGACGGCGCGGCGGAGCGGCTCGGGCTCGAGGTGACGCCGGGGGAGCGCCGCCGGCCCGACGGCGCCGTGCTCCGGTGGCGGGCGGCCGGGTTCGAGGACCCGCGGCGCGAGCCCTGGATGCCGTTCTTCATCGCCTGGGACATCGCGCCCGAGCTCCACCCCGGGCGGACGCGCGCCGGCCACGGCGTCCAGCCGGGCGGCCTGGCGTGGGTGGAGGTCTCCGGCGACGCGGGGCGCTTGCGCGACTGGCTCGGCGGGCAGGAACTGCCGATCCGCGTCGTGGACGAGGGCCCGCCCGGGATCCGGGCCGTGGCGGTCGCGACCGCCGACGGGGAGCTCGCGATCCCGTCGGGCTCCTGAGCCCTACCCGAGCGCCCAGGCGAGGTCGGCGATCAGGTCGTCGGGGTGCTCGATCCCGACCGAGAGCCGGATCAGCGTGTCGGGTACCTCGAGCGGCGAGCCGGCGACGCTCGCGTGGGTCATCGGCGCCGGGACCTCGATCAGCGACTCGACGCCGCCGAGCGACTCGGCCAGGAAGAAGAGCCCGGTGGACTCGACCACGCGGATCGCCTCGTCCCGGCTCCCGACCTCGAAGCTCACCATCCCGCCGAAGTCCGCCATCTGGCGCCGGGCGACCGCGTGCCCGGGGTGGCTCGGCAGCCCCGGGTAGTGGACCCGCGCGACCTTCGGGTGGTCCGCGAGGAACGCGGCGATCGCCCTCGCCCCGCGGCAGTGGGCCTGCATCCGGACCGCCAGCGTCTTGACCCCGCGGAGCGCGAGGTAGCAGTCCATCGGGCCCGGGACCGCGCCCGCGGCGTTCTGCAGGAAGGTGAGGCGCTCGATCAGCTCCTCGTCGCTCGTGACGAGGGCCCCGCCGATCAGGTCCGAGTGGCCGCCGAGGTACTTCGTCACCGAGTGCACCACGACGTCGGCGCCGAGCTCCAGCGGCCGTTGCAGGTAAGGCGTCGCGAACGTGTTGTCGACCACGCATCGCGCGCCGACGGTGTGCGCGATCCCGGCCGCCCGCGCGATGTCGACGACCTTCAGGAACGGGTTCGACGGCGTCTCGACCCACACGATCGCCGTCTCGTCGCGCACGGCGGCGGCGAAGGCCGCGTCGTCCGTCATGTCGACCGTGGAGATGGCCAGGCCCCAGTCCCGCATCACCCGGGCGAGCAGTCGGTAGGTCCCGCCGTACACGTCGTCGGCGAGCAGGACGTGGTCGCCGGGCCTGAGGGTCAGCAGCAGCGTCGTCTGCGCGCCCAGGCCGCTCGCGAACGCCAGCGCGCGGGTGCCGCCCTCGAGCGAGGCGAGGACCCGCTGGAGCGCCTCCCGCGTCGGGTTCCCGCCCCGGGCGTAGTCGTACGCCTTCGGCTTGCCGACCGCCGGCTGGGCGTAGGTGGAGGTCTGGTAGATCGGCACGTTCACCGCGCCGAACGTCGGCTCCGGGTCCTGGCCGACGTGGATCGCCCGGGTCTCGAACCGCATCCCGTCGTGACCCGCCTCGTCACCACTCATCGCATCCGCCTCGTCGCGTCGGCCTCATCTCAGCTCCGGGGGCAGCGCCCATCCTCGTCTCCTCAGCTCGTCGATCGCCTCCTGGCCCCCTCGGGCCACCGTCCACAGCATGGACCGGCGCTTGGCGTCGTGTCCGCGGGCGAACTCGCTGGCCGTGAGGGCGGTGCAGGCGGGGTCCCCGCATGCGCAGGCGGCCAGACCCGGGAGCGACGGCTGGCCGTCCGAGCGCTCGGGCGGTCGGGCGCGCCGGTACGGGTGTGCCGGGAGCGTGACCGCCGGCACCACGATCACGCCCTCCCGCGGGTCGCCGGGCGCGCTGAACCGGCGCTCGAGCGCGTACAGGCCGGTGAGGGCGGCCAGCGCCGCGTCGACCTGGTCGGCCGAGCGCAGCGGGCGGGGATCCACGCCGTGCGCCCCGAGCACCTCGCGCCGCCAGCCGTGGACCGGGGCGCCTCGCGGCGGCAGGTGCCCGGCGAGCACGACGGCCGTGGCGTGGGGGAAGACCTCGATCGCGGTGCCGCGCACCGAGCCGCCCCGGTACCTGGGGAACGAGGGCTCGATCGCGCGGAAGGTCGCGAACCCGATGGTCATCCACTCGTAGAACGGGTGCTCGCCCATCCGCGGGTCGGACGGGGTGTTGAAGCACTGGATCCCGAACCACCGCAGCTCGCGTTCGGTGCGGCGGGAGCGGCCCGTCGAGGCCCAGGTCGGCGGCGCGTCGATCGCGACCACGTCCGGCGAGAGGCCGTCGGCGATCTTCACCAGGTCCTCCACACGGACGCGCCGCTCGGCCTCGAGCACCGAGCGGTCGTCGGCCATCAGGACCAGGTCCAGCCCCTTCCGAACGCCGACGTCGATCCCGAGCGCGCGCACCGCCGCTACGCGGGCCGCCGGTGGGCCAGGAACTCCAGGAGGTCGCTCCGCGTGAGGACCCCCAGCGCCTGTCCGGCCTTCACCACCAGCACCGCCGGGCCGTGCTGGAGGGCTTCGAAGGCGACCTCGATCGGCTCGTCGAACTCCACCAACGCGATCGGCGGGCCCATCACCTCGGCCACGTCGGCCTGGAGCGCGTCCGGATCGCGGAAGATCCGGTCCAGCAGGGCGTTCTCGTGGACCGCGCCGACGAACTGGGTCACGTCGACGCCGGCCTCGCGCACCACCGGCGCCTGGCTGATCGAGTACTCCTGGAGCACGTCGATCGCCTGCCGCACCTTCTCGTGGGCGTTCACGGTCACGAGCGAGGGCATGTCCCCGTGCTTGGCCTGGAGCACCTCCTCGACCCGGAGGACCTCGGGGCGATCGGTCAGCCCGTACTGGAGGAGCCAGGAGTCCGAGTACAGCTTCGACAGGTAGTTGCGGCCGGTGTCGGGCAGGATCACGACGACCACGTCGTCGGGACCGAGCTCGCGCGCCACCTCGACCGCGGCGACGACGGCCGTCCCCGACGAGCCTCCGACCAGGATCCCCTCCTCGCGGGTGATCCTCCGGGCCATCCGGAACGCCTCCCGGTCGCCGACCCGGACCCACCGATCGACGAGCGACGGATCGAAGGTGTCCGGCCAGAAGTCCTCGCCGATGCCCTCGGTCAGGTACGGGTGGACCTCGCCGGAGTAGATCGAGCCCTCGGGGTCCGCGCCGACGACCAGCAGGTCGGGGTTGCGCTCCTTGAGGTACCGGGCCGTGCCCGTGATCGTGCCGCCCGTGCCGACGCCCACGACGAGCGCGGTGATCCTCCCGTCGGTCTGGCGCCAGATCTCCGGCCCGGTCGTGTCGTAGTGCGCCGCGGGGTTCTCGGCGTTGAAGTACTGGTTCGGCTGGAACGCGCCGGGGATCTCCTCGGTGAGCCGATCGGCGACCCGGTAGTAGGACTCGGGCGACTCGGGGGGGACGGCGGTCGGGGTGATGACGACCTCGGCGCCGTAGGCGCGCAGCAGCGCGATCTTCTCCTGGCTCATCTTGTCCGGCATCACGAAGATGCAGCGGTACCCGTGGATCGCGGCCGCGATCGCGAGCCCGTGTCCCGTGTTGCCGGAGGTGGGCTCGACGATCGTTCCGCCCGGGCGCAGGAGCCCCTGGCGCTCGGCGGCCTCGATCATCCGCAGGCCGATCCGGTCCTTGACGCTCCCCCCGGGGTTCAGCATCTCGAGCTTGGCGAGCACGGTCGCGCGGACGCCGCCGGCGACCTTCGTGAGCCGCACGAGCGGGGTGTCGCCCACCGCCTCCAGGATCGAGCCGAGGACCTCCATGCACCTCCCCCCTCGGGACGCCGCCTATCCTCCCACGAACCGGCCCGGCGACGGATGTCCGCCGCTTCAACCCCGGGCGGGTCCGTGCCGATGCCCATGGGGTGATGGAGCAGGAGACCACGGTCGTGGCCTCGGTGGGACCCACCGTCGGGGACGACGCGGAAGGTCGCTCCGTGCTCGTCGTCGACGACGACCCGTTCATCGGCCGCCTCCTGGAGATCGAGCTCCGCGCGGCCGGGTACGAGGTCCGGGTCGCGGGCGACGGGCTCCAGGCGCTCGAGCTCGCCAACGAGCGCTGCCCCGACCTCGTCCTGGCCGACGTGATGATGCCGAACGTGGACGGCTTCGAGCTCACCCGGCGGCTGCGACGGGACAGCCGGACCGCGTCGGTGAGCGTGATCATGCTCACGGCCCGCGGGCTCTCGGCCGACAAGCTCGAGGGGTTCGCCGTCGGCGCCGACGACTACATCGTCAAGCCGTTCGACACCCCGGAGCTGCTGGCGAGGATCCGCGGCGTCCTGCGCCGGGCGCGGGAGATGCGCCAGCAGTCGCCGCTCACCGGTCTACCCGGGAGCGGACGGATCGAGGAGGAGGTCGAGCGCAGGCTCCGGTCCGGCGCGAGGTTCGCCGTCCTGTACGCGGACCTGGACCATTTCAAGGCCTTCAACGACCACTACGGGTTCGCCAGGGGCGACCAGGCGATCCAGGCCACGTGCCGGCTGATCGAGAGGGTCGTCCGCGAGCTCGGCGATCCCGGCACCTTGCTCGGGCACGTCGGTGGGGACGACTTCGTGGTCGTCTGCGACGCCGACGGCGCCGAGGCGATCGCCGAGGGCATCGTCCACGGGTTCGACGAGCTCGTGCCGGTGCTGTACGACCCGGAGGATCGCGAGCGCGGCTACGTCGAGGTGGTCGATCGGTCCGGTCGTCCCGAGCGGTTCCCGCCGATCTCGATCTCGATCGGGGTCGCGACGACCGCGCACCGCCGCTTCCAGCACGTCGCCGAGGTCGTCGCGGTCGCGACGGAGATGAAGGCGTTCACGAAGGCGACCGAGGGGTCCTCCTGGGCGGTGGACCGCCGGACGGGCTAGTCGGCCCGCGGGCTCGGCTCGGGCCCCACGACCTCCTCCAGGGCCGCCGGGCGTCCCAGGTAGTACCCTTGGCCGAACCGAACGCCCAGATCGCGGAGCGTCTGCTGCTCCGCCGGGGTCTCGACGCCCTCGGCGACGACGGTCTTGTCGATCTCCTCGGCGAACGAGGTGAGCGCTGCCGCGAGGGCCCGCTTCCGAGCGTCCGTGTCGATCCCGCGCGTGAGGCTCACGTCCAGCTTGATGATCTCCGGATCGATCAGCAGGAGGTGGCGGAGGCTGGCGAACCCGGTGCCGGCGTCGTCGATCGCGATCCTCGCACCGCGCTCGCGGATCCGCCCGAGGGCGCGAGCGAGCTCGTCGTAGTCCTCGACCCGCTCGTGCTCGGTGATCTCGACCACGATCCGGGCGGCCTCGACGTCGTCGAGCAGCTCGAGGAGCCCGTCGGAGCCCGCCGTGCGGTGCGAGGCGTTCATCGAGAGGTAGACGTCCTCGGGGAGTCGCTCCAGGACCTCCAGGGCGTCGCGGTTGCACGCGAGCTCGAGCTCGACCCCCATGCCGGCGTCGGCCGCCTCGGCGAACCACCGGTGGACCGGCCAGTCGGGGTCGCCGTCGAACCGGCTCAGCGCCTCGACCCCGACGAGGCGGGCCGTGGCGAGCTCCACGATCGGCTGGAAGACCAGGGACCGACCCTCACCCTCGATCGCCCGCGTGATGCGCTCGACGCGTTCGAGCCGCGTGGTCGTCGCGACCTCCTCGCGCTCGAGCTGGGCGGAGAGGTCCTTCACGAGCCCCGACATCACATCGGGGGAGACGGTCGGCTGCCCCCTCGACGCGCCGCGGATCGCCACCAGGATGTCGGCGGGCGGGGTGCCCTTGACCAGGTAGCCGACCGCGCCGGAACGGAGCATCCGAACCACCGTGGCGCGATCGTCCACCGCGGTGTGCGCGATCACCCGCGTGTTCGGGGCGCGCCGGTGGAGCTCCTCGGCGACCCGGAGGCCGCCCCCGGCGGGCATCCGCACGTCCACGAGCGCTACGTCGGGCGAGGTCGCCTCGGCCATCGCGATCGCCTCGTCCGCGTCGCGGGCCGCGCCGACCAGCTCGAGCCCGTCGTCGGAGGTCACCAGGTCTGCCAGGGCCGTCCGGAGGACGGCCTCGTCGTCCGCGATCAGGACGCGGATGATCCCCGCGCCGGAGACCTCCATGACGGGCACGGTAGCCGTGGCCGCACCCTCGGACAAGCACGCTTGGACCTATCATCGAGCCGGGGGTGAGGCGGTGCGCGCTCGCGAGATCCGGGCACCTCGGGGGACGGAGCGGACCTGCCGGTCGTGGCCGCAGGAGGCCGCGCTCCGGATGCTGATGAACAACCTCGACCCCGACGTCGCCGAGCGCCCCGAGGACCTGGTCGTCTACGGCGGGACCGGTCGAGCGGCGCGCTCGTGGGAGGCCTTCGACGCGATCGTCGCGATCCTGCGGGACCTCGAGGACGACCAGACGCTGCTCGTGCAGTCCGGCAAGCCGGTCGCGGTCTTCCGGACCCACCCGATGGCCCCGCGGGTCCTGATCTCGAACGCGATGCTCGTGCCGAAGTGGGCCGACTGGGACACCTTCCGCGAGCTCGAGCAGGCGGGGCTCACGATGTACGGGCAGATGACGGCGGGCTCCTGGATCTACATCGGGACCCAGGGGATCCTCCAGGGCACCTACGAGACGCTCGCCGAGGCCGCCTCTCAGCGGTTCGGGGGGACGCTCGAGGGCACGATCACGCTGACGGGCGGGCTCGGGGGCATGGGCGGCGCGCAGCCGCTGGGCGTGACGATGAACGGCGGGGTCGCCCTCTGCGTGGAGGTCGACCCGGTCCGGATCGAGCGGCGGATCAAGACCCGGTACCTGGATCGCGAGACCGACGACCTCGACGAGGCCCTGCGGTGGGCCGAGGAGGCCCGGGACACCGGCGAGCCGCTCTCGATCGGGCTGCTCGGCAACTGCGCGGAGACCCACCCCGAGCTGCTCGCCCGCGGGTTCCGCCCGGACCTGGTCACCGACCAGACCAGCGCGCACGACCCGCTCGGCGGATACGTCCCGGCGGGCCTCTCGCTCGAGGAGGCCGCCCGGCTCCGCGCCGACGATCCTCAGGGCTACCAGCGCCGGGCCTACGACTCGATGGCGCGCCACTGCGACGCGATGGTCGGGTTCCTGGAGGCCGGGGCCGTCGTGTTCGACTACGGCAACAACCTACGGGCCGGCGCCGAGATCGGCGGCCTGCCGCGCGAGCGCGCGTACGCCTACCCGGGGTTCGTGCCGGCGTTCATCCGGCCGATGTTCTGCCTGGGCAAGGGGCCGTTCCGCTGGGTGGCGCTCTCGGGGGACCCCGAGGACATCGCGAAGACCGACCGCGCGGTGGCCGAGCTGTTCCCCGGCAACGACCGGCTCCGGCGCTGGCTGTCGATGGCCGAGGAGCGGGTCGCCTTCCAGGGCCTGCCCGCACGGATCTGCTGGCTCGGCTACGGCGAGCGCGCGGAGGCCGGGCTGCGCTTCAACGAGATGGTCGCCGCCGGCGAGCTCTCGGCGCCGATCGTGATCGGTCGCGACCACCTGGACGCGGGGAGCGTGGCGAGCCCGTTCCGCGAGACCGAGGCGATGCGCGACGGCTCGGACGCGATCGCGGACTGGCCGATCCTGAACGCGCTCGTGAACACCGCGGCCGGCGCGCACTGGGTGAGCGTCCACCACGGCGGCGGGGTGGG
>Ga0073934_10003917_pt1 | contig 25956 bp, 18 predicted proteins | sample LarsenN4metaG_FD_76834 | JGI IMG/M metagenome (GOLD analysis project Ga0073934, IMG submission 76834) | Hot spring sediment bacterial and archeal communities from British Columbia, Canada, to study Microbial Dark Matter (Phase II) - Larsen... ... | reverse complement strand
CGCCACGCGATCCGGCTGCTCGTGGACGATCCAGTGGCTGGCTTCGGGCACGCGCTCGATCGTCAGCTTCGGCACCCATCGCTCGAGCCCGTCGAGCAGCCCGGGCAGCAGGGCCTCGTCGCGCTCGGCCCACAGCACGTGCGTGGGCACGTTCACCGTCACCGCGGCATCGTCCAGCTCGACCTTGAGCAGGCTGTCGTCGGCGGCCGTGGCCGGCCGCAGAGGCGAGGCCCGGTAGTAGTTGAGCTGGCCTTCGAGGCCCGCGCGCCAGACCTCGCGGTAGCGGTCCATCGTGGCCCGGTCCAGCCAGGAGCCGCGAGCCCCATCGCCGAAGAACGGCCACAGGCGCCGGAAGTCGTTTTCGGCCAGCAGGGCCGCGGCATCCGGCCGGCACAGGAACGTCATGTACGCGCTGGCTCGTTGCTGGGCCGGGCTCGCTTTCAGCTCGCGCAGGAACGTGGCCGGGTGGGGGGAGTTGATGATGAGCAGCCGCCGCAGCAGCTGCGGCCGCTGCGCCGCCAGCGACCAGGCCAGCGCACCGCCCCAATCGTGTGCCACGAGCAGGTCGACGGGGGCTCCGGCCCTCTCCAGGACCGCCGCGACGTCGGACACGAGGTGACGGGCGCGATAGGCCGAGAGGTCGGCCGGCATGGACGAGCCGGCGTAGCCACGCAGCTGCGGGGCGATGCAACCCGCATGCGGTGCCAGCGACTCCATCACCTCGTCCCAGACGAACGCGGCCTCGGGGAAGCCGTGCAGCAGCACGACCCTCGGCCTGCTCGTCGTGGTGCCAAGGTCGTCCGCCGGGCCGGTGGCCCGGCAAGCGAGCGTGATCCCGTGCGGCAGCGCGAGTTCGAACGTGTGGATCATGCGTTGTCCGGCGTCGGCGTTTGCGCGCGCCAGCCATGAAGCGCTTCGGCCACGTCCGCGAGGCCCATGCGCGAGAGAGCCGAGAACAGGCTGACGCCGACATCGGCATCGTCGTCGGCATAGGGCGCCAGCGCCGCCTCGCATCGCCGCAGGGCCAGCCGGCCCTCCTGCCGATTCAGCTTGTCGGCCTTGGTCAGCAGCACGAGCAGGCGCACCGCCCCGCCGGCCAACCGGGGCGCGATGAGGTCGAGCAGCCGCAGATCGAGTTCGGTCAACCCGAGCCGCGCGTCGGCCAGCAACACCACGCCGGCCAGCGAGCCGCGTTCGCGCAGGTAGTCAGCCATCACCCGCTGCCAGCGCAGCTTGGCACTCCGATCGACGGCCGCGTAGCCGTACCCGGGCAGATCGGCCAGCAGCGCGTCGGCCCGTTCCTTCGGGCCGACCTCGAACAGGTTGATGTGCTGCGTGCGACCCGGCGTGCGCGAGGAGAACGCCAGCCGCTTGTGCTGGGCGAGAGCGTTGATGGCCGTGGACTTGCCGGCATTGCTGCGGCCGACGAAGGCGATCTCGGGCAGGCCGGGCGGTGGCAGTTGTTCGAGGCGGGCGGCGGTCGTCAGGAAGCGGGCGCTGTGCAGCCATGCCAGCGCCGCCTTCGCCGCTGGCGACGGGCCGCCTCCGGCCGCGAGCTCGGCAGGCGCACCCGCCAGCCGACGGCGGGTACGGCCGGCGCTGGTGCCGGCGGAGGCCGGGCCCGGCCGGGCCGATTCGGAAGCAGTCATGGTGCATTGTAAAATTCGTCGTTTGCTTCCCCGCCCCACCGTGCCGCTCCTCGGCGGCACGCCACGCGGACGGGCGGGGCCCAGAAGTCCAAGACGAACAGATCCTCCTTCCTGAAGGCCCTTCGCATGCAGCCCCTCCCGTTCCGCGCCGGCTCCATCGCTCACGCCGCGCTCGCCGCCATCGTCGCCCTGGGTGCATGGGCCAGCGTGCCGGCACGAGCGGCCGAGGCTGCCAAGCCCTCGTTCAAGCCGGACCTGGCCCGGGCCCAGAAGCTCGCCGAAACCTGCATCGCCTGCCACACGGCCGACGGCACGCGCGGCGCGCCCGCGAACCCGATCCTGCAGGGCCAGCATGCCGACTACCTGTTCAAGCAGCTGAGCGAGTTCAAGGCCGGCAAGCGCAAGAACGCGGTCATGCAGGGCATGGTGGCGGCGTTGTCCGAGGACGACATGAGGAACCTCGCCGCGTTCTACTCGGGCAAGAGCGCCAAGCCCGGCTTCGCCAAGGACAAGACGCTCGTGCTGCTGGGCGAGCGGCTGTACCGTGGCGGCAACCTGTCGTCCAAGGTGCCGGCCTGCTCCGGCTGCCACAGCCCCACCGGCGGCGGCATCCCGGCGCAGTACCCGCGCCTGGCGGGTCAGCACGCCGACTACACCGAGGCGCAGTTGAACGCCTTCCGCGGCGGCGTGCGCACGAACAGCCCGCAGATGAGCGCCATCGCGGCCAAGATGACCGAGCGCGAGATCAAGGCGGTTTCCGACTACATCGCCGGCCTGCGCTGAAAGGCGCCACGGGCTGACGCTGCAGCCCTCGGGGAATCGCGGTTCGCTGTAAGGTCGTGCCCATCGGGCGCGACCCAGCTCGAGTCCACGGAGCACCCCATGCACTTCCTGCGCGACCGCGGCTTCGCCCATCCGGTCCCCTCGGAGATCACGCCGCGCGAGGTCTACCTCGACCGCCGGCGGTGGCTGGCGCGAGCCGGCCTCGCCGTCCTGCCCGCGCTGCCGCCGGTCGCCGCTGCCCAGGCGGCGCGCCCGGGCCGGCTGGCCCCGCTCCCCGGCACGCGCAGCACGGTGCCCGGCGCGATCGTGATGGACCGTGCCACGCCCTACAAGGACGCGAGCACCTACAACAACTTCTACGAGTTCGGCACCGACAAGTCCGACCCCGCGCAGCACGCCCACACGCTCAAGAGCCGACCCTGGACCGTGACGGTCGAGGGCGAGGTGCGCAAGCCGGGCACGTATGACATCGACACGCTGCTCAAGCTCGCCACGCAGGAAGAGCGCGTCTACCGGCTGCGCTGCGTCGAGGGATGGTCGATGGTGATCCCCTGGGTCGGCTACTCGCTGGCCGAATTGATCAAGCGGGTGGAACCGACCGGAAACGCCCGCTTCGTGCAGTTCGTGACGCTGGCCGACCGCAAGCAGATGCCCGGGCTGGCCAGCTCGGTGCTCGACTGGCCGTACGTCGAGGGGCTGCGCATGGACGAGGCAATGCACCCGCTGACGCTGCTGGGCTTCGGCATGTACGGCGAGGTGCTGCCCAATCAGAACGGCGCGCCGGTGCGCGTCGTGGTGCCCTGGAAGTACGGCTTCAAGAGCGGCAAGAGCATCGTGAAGATCCGCTTCGTCGAGAAGCAGCCGCCCACCAGCTGGGAGCTGGCCGCCCCCAGCGAGTACGGTTTCTACAGCAACGTCAACCCGCAGGTGGACCACCCGCGCTGGAGCCAGGCGACCGAGCGTCGCATCGGCGAGGACGGCCTGTTTGCCAAGAAGCGGGCGACGCTGATGTTCAACGGCTACGAACCGCAGGTCGGGCAGCTCTACGCGGGCATGGACCTGCGCAAGTTCTTCTGAGGATGTGGCGGAGCGAGGCGGCGTGGAGACGATGGGCTCCTCCACGGCCGATGCGGCCGCCGCGGGCACGGCGCCTGCCCGCTGGCCGCCGACCGCCCGCGCCCGCGGGCCGCAACGGGCGGCCGCGGCCATGAACAGGGCGCAGGCCATCCTGCTGCACCCGGCCACCAAGCCGACGCTCTTCCTGCTGTCGCTGTTGCCGTTCGCACTGCTGCTCCAGGGCGCCGTCGCAGGGACGCTCGGCCCGAACCCGGCCGAGGCACTGATCCGCGGCACCGGTGACTGGACGCTGCGCTTCCTGTGCCTCACGCTCGCGGTGACGCCGCTGCGCCAGATCACCGGCTGGGCCGCACTGGCGCGGCTGCGGCGCATGCTCGGCCTGTTCGCCTTCTTCTACGCCTGCTGGCACTTCCTGGCCTTCGCCTGGCTCGACATGGGCTTCGAGATCGAGGCCATCCTGAAGGACATCGCCAAGCGGCCCTTCATCCTCGTCGGCACGCTGGCGCTGTTGCTGATGACGCCTCTCGCGGCGACCTCGTTCAACCGTGCCATCAAGGTGCTCGGCGCCGCCCGGTGGCAGGCCCTGCACCGGGCCGTCTACGCGATCGTGCTGCTCGCCGTGCTGCACTTCTTCTGGATGCGCGCCGGGAAGAACGACTTCGCCGAGGTCGCCGTCTACGCGGCCTGCGTCGCGGTGCTGCTCGGCTGGCGCGTCACGCGGGCCGTGCAGGGCTGGCGGCGCCGGCGCGACCCGCGCCGAGGCGCGCTCACTTCATGAAGCTCGGCAGCCACAGCGACAGCGGCTGCACCTCCAGGCACACGACCAGCGCCACGCACAGCGCGGCCACGAAGAGCCACACGCCGCGGAAGATCTCCCGCAGCGGCACGCTGCGCAGCAGCGCGTTGAGGACGAAGAGGTTCATGCCCACCGGCGGGCTGATGAGGCCGATCTGCACCACGAGCACGATCAGCACGCCGAACCACACCGGGTCGAAGCCGAGGCCGGTGACGATGGGGAAGAAGACCGGGATGGTCAGCAGCACCATCGACAGTTCTTCCATGATCGTGCCGAGCAGCACGTAGATGACCATCATCGCGCCCACCACCATCAGCGGCGACAGTCCCAGGTGGAGGATCCAGTCCTTCAGGTCGCCGGGCAGCGACGTGAAGTTGACGAAGCTGGAGAAGAGCGTGGCGGCGATCAGGATCGTGAACAGCATCGCCGTCGTGCGGGCGCTTTCCACCAGCACCTCGTAGAGCACCTTCCATGTGAGCGCCCTGCGCGCGAGCGCGAAGAAGAACGCGCCCGACGCGCCGATGCCGGCGCCCTCGGTGGCCGTGAACACGCCGCCGTAGATGCCGCCCAGCACGACGACGACGAGCAGGATGACGCCCCAGATGTCGCGCAAGGCGATGAACCGCTCGCTCCAGGTTGCCCGCTCGCCGGCCGGGCCGGCGTCGGGGTCGCGCCACGTGATCCACGCCACGCCCGCCATCAGGAAGCCCGCGCACATCAGGCCCGGGATCACGCCGGCGGCGAACAGCTTTCCGATGTTGGTCTCGGTGACGATGCCGTAGATGATGAGGATCGTCGACGGCGGGATCATGATGCCCAGCGTGCCACCGGCCGCGATCACGCCGGTGCTCAGGTAGTCGGCGTAACCGAGCCGCTTCATCTGCGGATAGGCGACCTTGCTCATCGTCGCGGCGGTGGCGATGCTCGAGCCGCAGATGGCGCCAAAGCCGGCGCAGGCGATCACGGTCGCGTGCGCGAGGCCGCCGCGCACGTGCCCGATGAAGGCGTAGGCCGCGCGGAAGAGTTCCTGCGCAAGCCCCGCACGGGCCACGAAGTTGCCCATCAGGATGAACAGGGGCACGACGCTGAGCGTGTAGGCGAAGCCCGTGTCGTAGACGACCTGGGCCGCGTTCGCCATCGTCGGTGGCCAGCCGCGCAGCAGCCCGAGGCCGACGAAGCCCACCGCCCCCATCGCGAACGCCAGCGGCACGCGCAACAGCGCGAGCAGGAACACCACCCCGAAGCCGACGAGGGCCTCGGTCATCGCGGCCGGTCCGGTTCGGGCGTTGGCGTCGCGTCTTCCACGCCGACGTGATGGTGCGCCACGGGCTGCCACACGAGCAACAGGTGCGCGGCAGCGGCCAGGCCGATGAGCAGGCTCATCAGGTGCACGAAGACGCCCAGCGGCAGGCGCAGTTGCGCGGTCACGTCACCGTACTCGGTCATCTGCGAACCCTTGGTCCACATCAGCCAGGACAGTGCCCCCAGGGCCACCGCGCACAACACCTCGATGAACCCCTGCTGAACCCGCCTGAACCACGCGGGCAGCCAGCTGTCGAGGGAGTCGAACACCACGTGCTCGCCGGCCAGCGCCACCAGCGGCAGCCCGGTGAAGATGACGACGACCATCAGCAACTCGGTCACCTCCAGCGAGCCGGGCACCGACGTGGACAGGGCCTTGCGGCCGCTGACGTCCACGAGGGTCAGCATCATGATGGCGAACAGCGCCACTGCGGCCAGCATGCCGCAGAAGGTGCGCAGGAGTCGCCTCACGCCGCCTCAGCCTGTCACTGCTGCAGCTTCTTGATCTCGGCGCGGTACTCGTTGAGCAGCTTGCGCGGATCCTTCAGTCCCTTGGCCTCGGCCGCCTTCACCCAGGCGTCGACCACCGGCGCCGTCTTCTCGCCGACCGCCTTCACGAAGGCGGCGTCGGCCTGCGTGAACTGCACGCCGGCGGCCTGCATGAACGCCAGGCCGCGCCGGTCGACGTTGTCCCAGCCGCGGCCGATCATCTTGGCCGCGTACTCGCCGGACATCGCGTCGATCTCCTTCTTCACGTCGGCCGGCAGGCTGTCGTACTTGGCCTGGTTCATCATGAACACGAAGCTCGTGTTGTAGAGGCCGCCCGGGAAGCGCGTGGCGTACTTGATGACCTTGTCGATCTTGAAGCCTTCCACGCTCTCGGCGGGGAACAGCGTGCCGTCCATGACGCCGGTGGAAAGCAGCTCGTAGCTCTCGGGCGCGGGCTTGAGCGTGACATTCATGCCCATGGCCTTGGTGATGTCGTTGACCATGCCGCCGCCGATGCGCCACTTCAGGCCGGCGAGGTCATCCATCTTCGTGATCGGCCGCTTCGTGTTCAGGACGATGCCGGGGCCGTGCGTGAAGACCGCGAGCACCTTCACGCCCTTGTGCTCCTCGGCGAACTGCGGATAGCGCTGGTACATGCGCTGGAATGCGACGGACGTGACCTCCGCCGAGTCGCCGAGGAAGGGCACCTCGACCATCTGCGTGAACGTGAAGCGCCCCGGCGTGTAGCCGTGCACCGTGAAGGAGATGTCGGCCAGCCCGTTGCGCACCGCGTCGAACGTGCCCGGAGGCGCCGCCACGGCGCGCGGCAGCACGTTGCACTTGATCTGCCCCTTCACCCGCTTCGCGAGCTCCTCGCACCAGGCCTTCTGGCTCTCGGTGAGCGTGTGTGCGGGCGGCACCCACGAGGACAGCGTCAGCGTCGTCTGCGCCAAGGCGGCGGCAGGCAGCAGAGACAGCAGTGCGCCGGCAGCAGCGGCGGCAACGGCGACGAGGCGAGAGGATGTGGCCATCGATGGGCTCCTTCGGTCTTCGGGGAGGGCGGCACGAGATCCGGCGCCTTACAGGGGTGCAGCGGGGTCAAGCCGGGCAGACGGCGCGAGAGAGTGCGAAGAACACCCGGGCGCCGAAGTCGGCGCGATTCTGCCCCAAGGTCCCACCTCGCCCCATTGCAGAAAACGAGGACCCGACGCGACGGCCCGCGGGCGCGACGTTGTCGTCGCGACGACAGTTGCCCCGGCCGCGCACGTGAACCCTGCACGGCGCGGTCCCGCGTCCACGGGGAACCCCGTCGCGCCGCGCCTGCCTAGCATCCCCGCATCGAAGAACCTTCCCGGCGCTCATGATCGCTCTCTCGCTCCCCACCGAGCCCGTCCGCGAGCGGCTGCGCCGCGCCAGCGCCAGCCTCGACCTGGCCGAGCTGACCGGCAGCCCGTTCGCAATGAGCCAGGCGCTGGCCGAGGTGGCCCGCTGCCACCGCGAGATGCAGGCCACGGCCAGCGCGGAGGCCCATTTCGACGCGGCCGTGCGCTGGGCCCGGCTCTGCGGCAGCAACGATCACCTGGCGGACTTGCTCTGCGAACTGGCGGATGCTTCCGTGCGCGTGTCGCTGGCGCAGGACCTGCGGTCCATGCTGCCGCCCGAAGCCGGCGACGCGGGCGACCGTCCCGGTGGCGGTCACGCGGCGCGCGAGCGGGCGCGCGATCACGCGTTCGAGGTGAGCCAGCTGGTCGGCCGCATCTCCGATCCGGCCTGCGAGGCGCGCCTGCTGCGCGTCAGTGAAGTGCTCGAACGTTGCGGCGACCACGCCGACGCGCTGCAGATGCAGCGGCGGGCGCTCGACCTGATGGGCGGCGTCGCACCGCGGGATCCCGCCGTCCTGTCAGGATTCGGCCGTCTGGCCGACGGCTGACCGGGAACTGTCCGGGTTGAGCGGCCGCTCCGCTGGACAGCGCCTCGGGCCCGGCCGGGCTTGGCCGGGGACCCGACGATCTTCGTGCCGCGCTGCGCCGCGGCGAAGGCAGGCGCGGGACCTGTCGAGCGGATCGGGTCAGACCGCGCCGCGCGCGACGTCGCCCAGGGGCGCCTCGGCGGCGGCGGGCACGGTGGCCTGCGCCATCGGTCGCTGCGTGACGGCGCGCTGCATGGCGACGAACTGGCCGAGCGACTGGCCGCCGCTTCGTGCCTCCATGCCCTGGATGACCGAGGCCACGATGCCGAGGCCGATGACCGCCCCCACGAGACCGCTGGCGATGCGGGCATGGCGACGAACGGGCGAGTAGGTGCGGGTTGCGTTCATGGTGGTCCTGCTGCGTCGTGCGGGTGGGGCACCTCGCCTCACCCATGACCTGCATTGCACCGCGCGGCGCTCCGGACGGCCATGACACCGAGGTATCGGCGCCTCGGGCAGCGACCCGCGTGCGCGAGATCACGGGATCGCCCGGCGCCAACGGCATGCAGCAGGCCGGCACCGTGCCCACGCGCCACGAGGGGCGCAGGATGCCGTTCGCTCAGTCCCCGGTGACGTAGCGCCTCGGGGTGCGACCGAGCACGCTCGCCAGGGCCACGCCGGTGTGCGTGCGGGCTGCGACGACGGCCTCGGGCGGCCCCTCCGCCACCACCGCGCCGCCGGCCGAACCGCCTTCGGGCCCGAGGTCGATGACCCAGTCCGCCTCGGCGATCACGTCGAGGTCGTGCTCGATGACGACGACGCTGTGCCCGCCGTCGACCAGCCGGTGCAGCACGCGCGCCAGCTTCTCGACGTCGGCCATGTGCAGGCCCACCGTCGGCTCGTCCAGCACGTACAGCGTCCTCGGTGCGCGGTTGCCGCGCCGCGTGACGTCGTCGCGCACCTTGCTGAGCTCGGTGACGAGCTTGATGCGCTGCGCCTCGCCGCCCGAGAGGGTGGGCGAAGGCTGGCCGAGCGTCAGGTAGCCGAGGCCCACGTCCTTCAGCAGCTGCAGCGGGTGGCTCACCGCCGGCATGCTGGCGAAGAAGCCGACGGCCTCGTCCACCTCCATCTGCAGCACGTCGCCGATGCTCTTGCCGCGCCACGTGACGGCCAGCGTCTCGGGGTTGAAGCGCGCGCCGTGGCAGCGGTCGCACGGCACCTTCACGTCGGGCAGGAAGCTCATCGCGATGGTCTTCATGCCCTGGCCCTCGCAGCCCGGGCAGCGGCCCTCGCCGGTGTTGAACGAGAAGCGCGCCGGGCCGTAGCCGCGCGCCTTGGCCTCCAGCGTCTCGGCGAAGAGCTTGCGGATCGTGTCCCAGAAGCCGATGTAGGTGGCCGGGCACGAACGCGGCGTCTTGCCGATGGGCGTCTGGTCCACCTCGAGCACGCGGTCGACGGCCTCGAAGCCCTCGAGCCCCTTGCAGCCCGCCCAGGCGACGGCCGACTTGCGCGAGCCGCCACTGGCCGACAGCGCCGCCTGCACGTTGGCCAGCAACACGTCGCGCGCCAGCGTGCTCTTGCCCGAGCCGCTGACGCCCGTCACCGCCACCAGCCGGCCGAGCGGCACGCGCACGTCGATGCCGCGCAGGTTGTGCAGCGAAGCCCCGCGCACCCACATCGCCGGCGCGTCCTTCGGCACCGGCCGCCGCGCCTGCAGCGGGTGCACCGGCGGCTGCGCCAGCAGGCGGCCGGTCACGGAGTCGGGCTGGCGCGCCAGATCGGCCGCACTGCCCTCGGCCACGAGGCGGCCGCCGCGCTTGCCGGCGCCGGGGCCGATGTCGATGAGGTGCTCGGCGCGCCGGATCGTGTCCTCGTCGTGCTCGACGACGACGAGCGTGTTGCCCGCCGCGCTCAGCTTGCCGAGCGCGTTGAGCAGGATGCCGTTGTCGCGCGGGTGCAGGCCGATGGTCGGCTCGTCGAGCACGTAGCACACGCCCTGCAGGTTGCTGCCGAGCTGCGCCGCGAGACGGATGCGCTGCGCCTCGCCACCGGAAAGCGTGGGCGCGGCGCGGTCCAGCGTCAGGTAGCCGAGGCCCACCTCCTCGAGGAAGGCGAGGCGGCTCTTGATCTCGCCCACCACGTCACGGGCGATCTCCGCGTCGCGGCCTTCGAGCCGCAGCGCCTCGACCCACTGCCGCACCTCGCGAACCGAGAGCCGCGCCACCGCGTCGATGGCGCGCGCGTCGAACGTGACGGCGCGCGCCACGGCGTTCAGCCGTGCCCCGGCGCACTCCGGGCACGGCTCGCCGGTCAGGCCTTCGACCTCGGCCTCCTCGCTCGGGAAGCTCTGCTCGCGGCCCTGGTCGTCGTCGCGCACCGAGTCGTCCAGCGCCTTGCGCTGCTCGCGCGTCAGCTTGAGGCCCGTGCCCACGCAGGACGGGCACCAGCCGTGCTTGCTGTTGTAGGAGAAGAGCCGCGGGTCGAGCTCGCCGTAGCTCGTGCCGCAGGTGGGGCAGGCGCGCTTCGTCGAGAACACCTTGATGGTGCCGATCTCCTCGCCCGTCTGCCCGTCCTCCAGCTCGGCGGCGAGGCCGTCCAGCGGGTGCAGCAGGTGCAGCACGCCCTTGCCGAGGTCGAGCGCCTTCGACAGCAGCGAGCGAAGTTCGGCCTCGTTGTCGGGCGAGACGACGATGTCGCCCACCGGCAGCTCGATCGTGTGCTCCTTGAAGCGGTCGATGCGCGGGAACGGGTTCACCGGCAGGAACTGCCCGTCGACGCGCAGGTGCGTCTGGCCGCGCGCCTTGGCCCACTTGGCGAGGTCTGTGTAGACGCCCTTGCGGTTGACGACCAGCGGCGCCAGCAGCCCGACATGCTCGCCGCGGTGGTCGCGCAGCAGCTGGGCGGCGATGCTCTCGGCGCTCTGCGCGCGCACCGGCGCGCCGTCCTTCACGCAGTGCTGCAGGCCGAGCTTCACCCACAAGAGGCGCAGGAAATGCCACACCTCGGTGGTGGTCGCCACCGTGCTCTTGCGCCCGCCGCGCGAGAGGCGCTGCTCGATGGCCACCGTGGGCGGGATGCCGTACACCGCGTCCACCTCCGGCCGCCCGGCCGGCTGCACGATGCTGCGCGCATAGGCGTTCAGACTCTCGAGGTAGCGCCGCTGGCCCTCGTTGAAGAGGATGTCGAACGCGAGCGTGCTCTTGCCCGAGCCGCTGACGCCGGTAATGACGTTGAACTTGCCGCGCGGGATCTCGGCGTTCAGGTTCTTGAGGTTGTGCTCCTTCGCGTTGACGATGCGGATGGCCTCGTCGCCGGCCCCCTTCGCGGCGTGTGCGGCGCCGCCGAGCGCGGCCTGCGCCTGCCGCCGCGCCGCCACCAGCGTCTGCAGCGGCCGCCCCTCCTCGACCGCCGGCGTGCCCACGCCGAGCGCACGCTCGTAGTCGCGCAGCGCCGCACCGGTGTGCGAGCTGGCGTGCATCTTCACGTCGTCGGGCGTGCCGGTGCACACGAGCTGCCCGCCGGCCTCGCCGCCTTCTGGCCCGAGGTCGACGATCCAGTCGGAGGCGCGGATGACGTCGAGGTTGTGCTCGATGACGAGCAGCGAGTGCCCGGCGTCGAGCAGCTTGCGCAGCGCCCGCATCAGCTTGGCGATGTCGTCGAAGTGCAGGCCGGTGGTCGGCTCGTCGAAGAGGAAGAGCGTGCCGCGCCTGGCCACCGGCTGCCGCGAGGCGCTCGCGGCCGCCTCGGCCAGGAAGCCGGCGAGCTTGAGCCGCTGCGCCTCGCCGCCGGAGAGCGTGGGCACCGGCTGCCCCAGGCGCACGTAGTCGAGGCCCACGTCCACGAGCGGCTGCAGCCGCGCCACCACCTCGCGGTCGCCCTGGAACCAGTGCACCGCCTCGGCCACGGTGAGCTCCAGCACGTCGGCGATGCTGAACTGCTGCGGCCCGCGCATCACCTTCACGTCCAGCACCTCGGCGCGGTAGCGGCGGCCGTCGCAGTCGGTGCAGCGCAGGTACACGTCGGAGAGGAACTGCATCTCCACGTGCTCGAAGCCGCTGCCGCCGCAGGCGGGGCAGCGGCCGTCGCCGGCGTTGAAGCTGAAGGTGCCCGCGGTGTAGCTGCGCTCGCGCGCCAGCGCCGCGTTGGCGAAGATGGCGCGCAGCTCGTCGAAGGCGCCCACGTAGCTGGCCGGGTTGCTGCGCGCCGTCTTGCCGATCGGGCTCTGGTCGACGAACACCGCGTCGGCCAGCTGCTCGGCGCCGAGCAGGCGGTCGTGCGCGCCGGGCGTCTCGGTCGCCTTGCCGAAGTGGCGCGCCAGCGCGGGGTAGAGCACGTCCTGCATCAGCGTGCTCTTGCCCGAGCCGCTGACGCCGGTGACGCAGACCAGTCGCTGCAGCGGGAACTCCACCGTGATGCCGGTGAGGTTGTGCTCGCGCGCGCCTTCGAGGATGAGCCGGGCCGGCGGCGGCCACACCGGCCGGCGCTGGCCGAGGCTCACCTGCTTGCGCGCGCCGAGGTAGGCGCCGGTCAGCGTGTCGGCCTCGCGGGCCGCATCCGGCGTGCCGTCGAAGACGATCTGCCCGCCGCGCTCGCCGGGCCCCGGGCCCATGTCGATCAGGCGGTCGGCGGCCAGCATCACCGCCGGGTCGTGCTCGACGACAACCAGCGTGTTGCCGGCGTCGCGCAGCCGGTGCATCGCCTCGACGATGCGGTTCATGTCGCGCGGGTGCAGGCCGATCGACGGCTCGTCGAGCACGAACATCGTGTTGACGAGCGAGGTGCCGAGCGCCGTCGTGAGGTTGATGCGCTGCACCTCGCCGCCGCTCAACGTGCGGCTCTGCCGGTCGAGCGTCAGGTAGCCGAGGCCGACGTCGTTGAGGTACTTCAACCGCGTGCGGATCTCGTCGAGCAGCAGCTTCAGCGCCTCGTCCAGCAGCACGCTCGGCAGCTGGATGCCGTCGAAGAAACGACGCAGTCGCTCGATCGACAGCTGCATCAGGTCGTGCAGCGAGAGGCCGGGCAGTGCCTCGAGCTGCGCGCGCGACCAGGTTGCGCCGACGGGAAGGAAGCGCCGCGCTGGCGGCAGCACCGCGTCGGCGTCCGTCTGCGAGCCCAGGCGCCACAGCAGCGCCTCGAGCTTCAGCCGCGCGCCGCCGCACACCGTGCACGGCGTGTAGCTGCGGTACTTCGACAAGAGCACGCGGATGTGCATCTTGTAGGCCTTGCTCTCGAGGTACTCGAAGAAGCGGCGCACGCCGTACCAGGCCTTGTTCCAGTCGCCCTTCCAGTTCGGCGAGCCTTCGATCACCCAGTGCCGTTGTGCCTCGGTGAGCTGCTGCCAGGCCGTGTCGCGCGGGATGCCCGCCTCGCCGGCGTAGCGCAGCAGGTCGTCCTGGCACTCGGCCCAGGCCGGCGTCTGAAGCGGCTTGATGGCGCCGTTGCGCAGCGTCTTCTTCGCGTCGGGGATGACGAGGCCCCAGTCGACGCCGATGACGCGGCCGAAGCCGCGGCAGGTGTCGCAGGCGCCGTAGGCGCTGTTGAAGCTGAACAGGCCCGGCTGCGGGTCGGCGTAGCGGATGTCGCTCTCGGGGCAGTGCAGGCCGGTGCTGTAGCGCCACGGCGCGGCCTCCTCGCCCGCCAGCACGTTGAGGCGCCCGCCGCCGCGCTTGAGCGCCAGCTCGATGGCCTCCACGACGCGCACCTTCTCGGCGCCGGCCAGCCGCAGGCGGTCGGCCACCACGTCGAGCACCTTCTTGCCACCGACGACACGCTCGCCCGCCACGCGCGTGAAGCCGCTGGCCGCGAGCCACTGCTCCTGCTGCTCGGCGCTCGTGTCGGCCGGCAGCTCGACCGGGAAGGTGAAGACGAGCCGCGGGTCGCCCGCCGCGGCCGCACGCGCCATCAGGTCTTCGTAGATCGTCTCCGGCGTATCGTGCCGCACCGGCAGTGCCGTCGCCTTGTCGAACAGCTGCGCGGCGCGCGCATAGAGCAGCTTCAGGTGGTCGTTCAGCTCCGTCATCGTGCCGACCGTCGAGCGCGACGTGCGCACCGGGTTGGTCTGGTCGATGGCGATGGCCGGCGGCACGCCCTCCACCTTGTCCACGGCCGGGCGGTCCATGCGGTCGAGGAACTGCCGCGCATAGGCGCTGAAGGTCTCGACGTAGCGCCGCTGGCCCTCGGCGTAGAGCGTGTCGAACACGAGGCTCGACTTGCCCGAGCCGCTCGGCCCGGTCACCACCGTCAGCTCGCCGGTGACGATGTCGAGGTCGAGGTTCTTGAGGTTGTGCTGGCGGGCGCCGCGGATGCGGATGACACCTCGGGACATGGTTCAGCTCGGACTTCCGTCCTACCGGGCAGGGTTTGGCACACGGGCAATCGGCCAGTATAGGGACGCAGGTGACGCCGGCGCCGCGGGGCGTATTCCTCGACTTCCCCGCGGCCCCGCGCCCGACCCTTGAGCCGGGGGTTGAAGTGCCTCGCCGCCCCTCGGAGCATGACCCCCAACAGTCCGAGCGCACGCAAGGATGCGCGGACCACGGGGAGCCCCTTTCACATGATGGCATCGCCACTGCGCGCCGCGCTGGCCAAGTCGACCGCGGCCGCAGCCACGATCACCCTGCTCGCCTGCGGCGGCGGCGGCGGTTCACCTTCCGACCCGACCTCGCCGAACCAGGCGCCCCAGATCACTTCCGCCGCGCTGACGTCGGCAACCGTCGGCCGCCTCTACGGCTACGAGCTGAAGGCCACCGACCCCGACGGTGACGCACTGAGCTACACGCTGGTGCGGGCCCCCAGCGGCATGGCCATCCAGCCGTCGAGCGGCGCGATCGAGTGGACGCCCTCGACCGGGCAGGTCGGCGCCCACTCGGTGAGCGTGCGCGTGGCCGATCCGGCAGGGGCCGCCGCCACGCAGGACTTCTCGGTGTCCGTGGCTGCCGGCAGCGCCGCGCCCCGGTTCACGAGTTCGCCCGCGACCGCTGCCGTCGTCGGCGCCACCTATCGCTACGACGTCGAGGCGACGGACGCGAACGGCGACACGCTCGCGTTCTCGCTCACCCGGGCGCCGGCCGGCATGGCGATCGACGCGGCAACGGGCGCCATCGCCTGGACGCCGAGCGCCGCGCAGATGGGCGCGCACGAGGTGTCCGTGCAGGCGCGCGACCCCGGCGGCCTCGTCGCCAACCAGGTCTTCACCGTGACCGTGTCGGTGGGCAACTCGGCGCCGCAGATCACGAGCGCGGCGGTGACCGTCGCGACCGTCGGCGTCGAGTACCGCTACGCCGTCACGGCGGTCGACCCGAACGTCGACACGCTGGCCTACGTGCTCGTGCAGGCCCCGGCCGGGATGGCTCTGCAATCCACCACCGGCGCGATCAGCTGGACCCCGACCGCCGGCCAGGTCGGCAGCCACCCCGTCACGGTGCGGGTGAGCGACCCCGGCGGCCTGTCGGCGACCCAGGCCTTCTCGATCGTCGTCGCATCACCCAACGTCGCGCCGCGGATCAACAGCACGCCGGTCATCGCCGCCACGGTGGGCACCGCCTACGCCTACGACGTCGATGCGAGCGACGGCAACGGCGACTCGCTCACCTACACGCTCACGCAGGCGCCCGCCGGCATGGGCATCAACGCCACCAGCGGCCTGATCGCGTGGACGCCCACGGCCGGCCAGAGCGGCAGCCACGCCGTCGGCGTGCGCGTCGCCGACCCCGGCGGGCTTGCCGCGACGCAGGCCTTCACGATCGTCGTGCCGGTGCCCAACGCGGCGCCACAGATCACCACCACGCCGGTGGGCACGGCACCCGTGGGCGCGACTTACCAGTACGACGTCAACGCCACCGACCCGAACGGCGACACGCTCGCCTACTCGCTCACCCGATCCCCCGCCGGCATGGCCATCCATGCCGGCACGGGCCTCATCACCTGGACGCCCACGGCGGCTCAGACGGGCAGCCACTCGGTCAACGTGCGCGTGGCCGATGCCGGCGGGCTCGCGGCCACGCAGGCCTTCACCGTCGTCGTGCCCAACGCGCCGCCGGTCGTCACCTCCACGGCCGTGACGACGGCCGGCGTCGGCGCCACCTACAGCTACGACGTCAACGCCACCGACCTGAACGCGGACACGCTCAGCTACGCGCTCACGCAGTCGCCGAGCGGCATGACGATCAATGCGGCCAGCGGGCTCATCAACTGGGTGCCGCTGTCGGGGCAGGTGGGCAGCCATCCGGTCACGGTGCGCGCGGTCGACCCTGGCGGCCTTGCCGCCACGCAGTCGTTCACGCTCGTGGTCGGCGGCGGCACGCGCGTCGACATGGCCACGCCCGCCACCTACAGCGCCAACGCCGGCGCGACGGTCGGCATCACGCTGAACTGGGGCCGCATCCCGATGGCGACCAACTACCAGCAGTTCATGCACCTGGTCAACGCGGCCGGGCAGAGCTGGTCGGTCGACGACCACTGGACCACGTCGTCCACCTGGACCACCGGGTCCTTCACGCAGACGCGCACGATCACCGTGCCGGCCGGCGTGCCCTCGGGCACCTACGACATCCGCGTCGGGCTCGCGGGCGGCGACCCCTGGCTCAACCTCGTGCTGGCCACGGGCACGGGCGTCACCGACCCCGCCTCGGACCGGCGCTACCGCGTCGGCACGATCACGGTCTTCGGCAACGAGCCGCCGCAGATCACGTCGGTCGCCGTGACGACGGCCGGGGTGGGCCTGCCCTACAGCTACGACGTCAACGCCACCGACCCCAACGCCGGCGACGTGCTCACCTACACGCTCGCGCAGGCGCCCGCCGGCATGACGATCAACGCCACGAGCGGCCTCATCGGCTGGACGCCGACGGCCGCCCAGGCCGGCAACCAGCCCGTCACCGTGCGCGTCACCGACCGCCAGTCGGCGGCCACGACGCAGAGCTTCACGGTCAACGTGGCGCCGACCAGCGGATCGCCGGTGATCACGTCGACCCCGGTGACGACCGCCACCGTGGGCGTGGCCTACGGCTACGACGTCAGTGCCACCGACCCCAACGGCGACGCGATCACCTACTCGCTGACGCAGGCGCCCGGCGGCATGACGATCAACGCCACGAGCGGCCTCATCGCCTGGACGCCGACGGCCGCGCAGGTCGGCTCGCAGAGCGTCACGGTTCGTGCGGCCGATGCCGGCGGGCTCGCCTTCACGCAGACCTTCCCGATCACGGTCAGCGCGGCGCCCACCAACGGCCCGATGACGATGGCCTGCGCCGACGGCGCCAGTACGCAGTGCAGCGGCGACACGATCCTGCGCACCGACAACGGCGTCGCGCTCACCCGCTCGGGCGTGCAGGTCTACGGCCGCTCGACGAGCGACATGGGCGCGACCAATCCCAACGTGTCCACCGCGTTCGGCCTGGCGCTGGCCAGCGGCGGCACGGCCGAGCTGCGCATTCGCAAGGACGGCAACGCCCGGCCCACGAGCGTCGCCTTCCTGCTCAGCAACATGTCGATCCTGTGGGACGGCATCAACAACCGTCCCCTGCTCATCGAGACCTTCACGCCGACGGCCGGCCGTGTCTGGCTCGACGGCAACGGCGCGCTGGCCTTCGGCGCCTTGCCGCCGAGCGCCGACCTGACGTACTACAACTACGCGACGCTCGGCACGGCAGCCAACAAGGCCAACTACGCCAACAACCGGTACTTCCCGCGCACCGAGCCGCCGCGCTGCTCGCCCGGAGGCTACTGCGCCACGGGCGAAACCAACGGTCCGTCGATCTACGACGGCTCGTGGCGCTACGGTGCCAACGATCCCGATCGCCTGGTCGCCACGCGCAACCACGAGGACGGCGACGTGCACGCCGGCAACGGCCTGCCGGACGCCAACGGCAACCCGACGTGGCTGCCGGGCGGCACGGGCTTCGGCGTGCCGATGCCCGGCTCCAAGGGCTACCGGTCGATCGACCACTGGAGCTACGAGTACGCCAACCTGGCGGCCTGGTTCACCCAGGACACGATCAACATCGCCGAGTGGGGCGGCGCGCCCGAGCACAACAAGAACCGGCGCGGCTTCGTCGCCTACGGCGACACGACCACGCCGGCAAGCGTGCCCACGAGCGGCAGCGCCACCTACTCCGGCATCGTGCGCGGCCGTCACGCGCCGAACGCCAACGACGAGCCCGCGCCCTTCACCGGCACGGTGACCGTGACCGTCAACTTCGCCAGCCGGACCGCGACGGTGACGATCCAGAACACCGTCCGGGAGGACACCGGTGCCTCCGTGCCGGTGGCCCTGACCGCGACCGTGGCGCTGGGAACCTCGGACAACGCCAACTACATGACCGGTAGCGCGAGCAACGCCACGCTGAGCGGCGGCCTCGGCGCCCGTCTGTTCGGCCCGGTCGATTCGGGAGGCAGCGGCACGGGCGCCGTCGAGATCGGCGGCGCGTTCCGGCTGTCGAACACCGGCACGGGCGCCGCCGTCGTGGCGGGCTTCATCGCGCGCAAGCAGTAGTTCGCCCGCGACGCGCGCCGGTCCTTCGGTCGCCCCGCGTCGCGTGCCGCGCCAACCGGGCGCGTGCCGCGGCGATCACCGCGCGAGCCGGCCGCGGCCTGGCCGCCGCCGACGTCACGCGGCCGGCCGCCTGCGTGCGCGAGGCGACTCGTTCCCCTCGCCTGCCTCCTCGTCGTGCCCCGTCCGGCTGCCCACAAGACCCCGACGCTCGCACGCGCGCGCCGCAGGACGTGCACCCCGGCGCGCGTTTGCCCGTAGCATGCCGCCACCCCTCCCGCCCCAGCGGCCACCCGCCGCGCCCCCTCATGAGCACCGGCTACCTCGAAACGCGCCGCCACGAGTTGCGCAAGACCCGGCTGTCGATGGTCGACGGCAACCTCACCGGCAACGTCCGCGCCGTGCAGGCCGGCCTCAGTGCCCGCGCCTACGCCGGCGGCTATTGGGGCTTCGCCTCCTCGCCTTCGGACGACGCCACCGCGATGAACCGCGTACGGCAGGACGCGCGCGAGAACGCGGCGGCGATGGCCGGCTTCGGCGGCCGGCGCGTGCTCGCGCTGCCGGGTGACGCGTACACCGGCCGCCAGGCCGAGCACGGCCGCGGCGAACTGCCGGCGCCGCAGGCGGTGGAGCGCCTCGCCGAGTTGCACGCCTTCTGCATGAAGCGCTACGCCGGCCTGCGCAGCACGCGCCTGCTGGCCACCGACGAGCACCACGTGAAGGAGCTGGCGATGGCCGACGGCGGCACGTCGCTCGCCCGCATCCAGCGCGCCGCCGCCTACGTGACACTGGTTGCCGAGGACGCCGACGGCGCGCCCTTCGAGCTCACCGAGATCATTTCCGGCATGGGCACGCTGGCCGACATCGACTGGTCGCTCGAGGCGTTCACGCCCAGGCTCGACGCCCTCTACCAGCACCTGCAGGCCAAGCGCGAGGCCGTGCCCGCGCGCGGCGGCCTGCACCGCGTGGTGATGGCCGCCGAGCTCGCCGGCATGCTGGCGCACGAGGCGATGGGCCACCCCTGCGAGGCCGACTCGGTGCTCGGCGGCGCCATCACCGCCGACCTCGTCGGCCGCCCGGTGGCCAGCGAGCTCGTCTCGATGGCCGACCTCGCGCACCACTTCCAGGGCCGCGAGCTGCTGTGCCCGGTGTACGTCGACGACGAGGGCACGCCGGCGCGCGACGTGACGATGATCGACCGCGGCGTCCTGCGCGAGTTCATGCACAGCCGCGAGACGGCCGCGCGCATGGACCGTGCGCCCACCGGCAACGCCCGAGCCTACGCGCCCGACGACGAGCCGCTCGTGCGCATGCGCAACACGGCCATCCTGCCCGGCACCTCGACGCTGCAGCAGATGATCGAGGGCGTCGACGACGGCTACCTGCTGCTCAAGACCGGCAACGGCCAGGCCGACTCGACCACCGAGTTCATGTTCGGCATCGACCTCGGCTACGAGATCAAGGGCGGCAAGCTCGGCCGCGCCATCCGCAACACCACCGTCTCGGGCTCGGCGCTGAAGGTGCTGCAGAGCGTCGACGCCGTCGGCAGAGAAATGGAGTGGAGCTGCAACGGCTACTGCGGCAAGAAGCAGCCGATGGTCGTGTCGGTGGGTGGCCCGGCGCTGCGCGCCATGGCCCACCTCGGGGGCGAGTGACGATGGCCGCCGACGTGCATGCCGCCGCCGAGCGCGCGCTCGAGCGCCTCTCGCGCCGCGGCTTCGACGCCGCGCAGGCCACCGCCAGCCAGGTGCTGCGCCGCGAGCTCAACCTCGCGCACAACGAGCCGAGCCTCCTGCGCAGCAGCGAGCGGCACAAGCTCTCGCTCGTCGGGCTGAAGGACGGCCGCCGCGCCTCGGCCGAGGGCAGCGACCTCGGCGAGGAAGGCATCGACGCGCTCGTCGAGTCGCTCTGGCAGGCGACGCTCGCCGCGCCGCAGGACGAGGCCAATGCGCTCTCGGCCGGCCAGCGTGCGCGCATCGAGCGTGGGCCGCGGGCCTGCGATGCCGCCGAGCTGACGAAGGCGGCGCAGGCGCTGCTCGCCTGGCGCGAGCGCGAGACGCCGACGATGATGATCGAGGAGGGCCTCACCGCCCACCAGCAGGTGCGCCAGCGCACGCTCACCACCGGTGGCACCGACCTCGCGGGCCAGCTCGGCTGGTACGAGCTCGTCGTCTTCGGCCTCGCGCGCGAGGGGCAGCAGGCGAGCTCGTTCAACTACAGCGGCGGCCAGGCCGACTCGCTGGCCGGCACGCCGGCGCTCTTCGGCGCCGACACGATGATGCGGGCGCTGACGCGCCAGGTGGCGACGCAGCGCATCGGCGAGCGTTTCGTCGGCGAGGTCGTGTTCACGCCGCACGCGGTGGCCGACCTGCTCGGCTGGCTGATGCAGCAGCTCGGCGACGGCCCGCTCATCGACGGCAGCTCGCTCTATCGCCAGCGCGTCGGCGAGGTCATCGCCTCGCCGCTGCTGACGCTGAAGAGCCGCTACGACGGCCCCGGCTGCTCGCCGCTGACGGCCGATGCGTTCGTCGCGCCGCCGGTGGCGCTGCTCGACACCGGGCGCCTGACGCAGCTCGCGCCCAGCCTCTACGGCAGCCGCAAGACCGGCGTGCCGCACAAGCCGGTGGCGGGCTCGGGCTGGGAGCTGCTGGCCGGCGAGACCCCGCTGGAGGCCATGATCGCCGCGGTGCCACGCGGCGCACTCGTCGACCGCCTCTCGATGGGCCAGCCGGCGCCCAACGGCGACTTCTCCGGCGTCATCAAGAACAGCTTCCTCATCGAGGGCGGGCGCATCGGCCCGGCGCTCTCGGAGACGATGATCGCCGGCAACGTGGCCAAGCTGCTGCTCGACGTCGCCGCCGTCAGCCGCGAGCGGCTGGACACCGGCGCCGAGTGCCTGCCCTGGCTGCGCGTGCCGGGGTTGCACTTCTCCTGAGGATCGGAGCCCCGGGCCCGCAGCAGCCCGGGGCGTGAGTCAGGCCCCGGCGTCGGCGAACGATCACCGACCGGGGCCGCCCCGACTCATTGCGGCTCGATCTTCGCCTCGCGGATCGCCTTCTCCCACTTCAGCGTCTCGGCCTTGTTGCGCTGCGCCAGCGCCTCGGGCGTGCCGGGGTCGATGTCGAAGCCGATCGACTCGAACTTGGCCTGCAGGTCCTTCGACGCCGCGGCGGCGTTGATGGCCTGGTTGAGCTTCGCGATCACCTCGGGCGGCGTGCCGGCCGGCGCGAAGATCGCGAAGTAGGCGATCAGCTCGTAGTCCTTGAGGCCAAGCGCCTCGTTCACCGTGGGCAGCTCGGGCACCGCGGCGGCGCGTTTCATTGAGGTCACCGCCAGGCCGCGGATCTTGCCGGCCTTGTGCTGCGGCACCGTCACGCCGAAGTCGGCCGTGAACATGTTGACCTGGCCGCCGATGAGGTCGGTCATCGCCGCCGGGCCGGCCTTGTAGGGGATCGGGTTCATCTTGATCCCGGTCATGCTGGCCAGCATCTCCGAGGACACCTGCTGCGAGGTGCTGGCGTACGCGAAGCTCACCTGCCCCGGCTTGCTCTTGGCGAGCGCCACGAACTCCTTCAGCGTCTTGGCCGGCACGTCGTTGTTCACGGCCACCATCAGCGGCACCGAGCCGAGGAAGCCGACGGGCACGAAGGCCGTGTCCTGGTCGTACGGCAGCTTCTTCATCAGGAACTTCAGCGCCGCGTTCGTGCTGTTGGTGCCGACGAGGATCGTGTAGCCGTCCGGCGCCGCCTTGGCCACCTCGGCGGCACCGAGCATGCCGTTCGCGCCCGGCTTGTTGTCGATGACGATGGTCTGGCCGAGCGTGGCCGACATCTTCTCGGCGAAGGCGCGGCCGATCTGGTCGGTGGCACTGCCGGCCGCGAACGGCACGACGGCGCGGATGGGCTTGCTCGGGTAGGGCTGCGCGAAGGCGGTGGCGCCGGCGCCGAGGGCCAGCGCGACGGCGAGGCCGCGAACGAGGGAAGTCATGGGTCGGAGTCTCCTGGGGGCATGCGGCCCGGCGAGGGGCCGGGTCAATCTCATGGACGGCGCCAGTGGCGCGGTCGTCGATGATGGCAGGCCGGCTCGTCGAGCGGCCTGCCGAGCCCGGCGAGTCTAAGGTCTATGCCCCGGGCGGGCCTGCGTCGGGCAGCGGCAGCGCCAGCACGGCCGAGCTGAGCGTCTTGCCGTGCGCATCGAGCGCCAGCGAGCGCGTCACGCCACCGGCCAGCGCCGCGTCCATCACGAAGTGCACCGCCGCCAGGTGCGGCAGCGGGTAGCGCGTGACGGCGCCTTGCACCACGCCGCGGTACACCGCGGCCACGCGCTCGACCGTGAGCCAGCGCTCGAGCAACGGGTAGTCGGCCGCCTCGAGCGCGATCACGCTCAACGTGGCGCGGTTGCCCTTGTCGCCGCTGCGCGCGATGGCGATGTCGGCCAGCCGGCGTGGCACGCCTGCGCTCGTCGAAGACGGCCCGCCGCTCATCGCACCCACTCCAGCCACTCCACCGCCGGCTGCACCGCGTCGCGCGGCACCAGGCACGAGGCCACGGCCAGCACCTCGCGCACGCCCTGCGTGACGCCGCCGCCGGCCGCCGGGCCGTTGAGGTAGAGCGATTCCACCTCCTGGCCGATGCGCTCGGCCTCGGCGCGCGTCGCGCAGCGCACGGCCAGGCGCACGCGCACCTCGTCGGGCTCGGCGAGGATGCGCTGCCAGCGGCCGTCTCCCGCCGCGGCGGCAGCGATCGTTTCGAGGGTGTCGGCGGGGGGGCCTCGCCACGCGCCGGCCGCCGCGCCATGCATCGCGTTCACCCCGATGAGCTCGGCGCGGTGCTCGAGCCGGTCGAGCCCGGCGACGCGCAGCCGGTGCTCGAGCACGCGCAGCGCCAGCTCGCCACGCGCCTTCGCGCCCGGGCCGGCATAGGAGATCTGACCCTCGCCGATGAAGCCCTCGCGCACGCCGACGCTCACCTTCAGCAGCGCGGGCCGCTCGCGGCCCGCGGCCCCGGAGACGGCGACGCGGTCCGAGCCTGCCTCCCGCAACTGCACGCGCGAGAAGTCGGCCGTCACGTCCGGCTGCAGGTAGCGCGCCGGATCCTCGATTTCGTAGAGCAGCTGCGCCGTGCACGTCAGCCGGTCGACGCGGCCACCGGTGCCGGCCAGCTTGGTGATCACCGCGTCGCCGTCGGCACCGACCTCGGCGAGCGGGAAGCCGACGTCCTCGAGCGCCGGCACGTCGAGCCGGCCGGGCTCGGCGATGTAGCCGCCGCTCACCTGCGCGGCGCACTCCAGCAGGTGCCCGACGGCGATGCCGCGTCCGAGCCGCACCCAGTCGTCGGGCGCCCAGCCGAAGCGGTGCATCAGCGGCGCGAGGAACAGCGCCGGGTCGGCCACGCGACCCGTGATGACCAGGTCGGGCTGCCCACGCAGCGCCGGCAGCAGCGCGTCGGCGCCGAGGTAGGCGTTGGCCGAGACGATGCGGCCGGCGAGCGAGGCCGTCGTCGCGCCGCCGTCGAGCAGCGGCACCTCGTGCGCGGCGAGCCAGGCCAGCACGTCGTCGCCGGTGACCACGGCCACGCGCAGCCGCGGCAGGCCGAGCTCGCGCGCGACCTCCAGCGCCGCGCGGCCGGCCGCCGGGGGGTTCGCCGCGCCCATGTTGGTGATGACCGTGACGGCCTGCCGCGTGCACGCCGGCAGCACCGCGCGCAGGCGTTCGCGCAGCAGCGGGTCGAAGCCGGCCGCGGGATCCTGCTGCCGGCGCATCTGCGCCAGCGCGATCGTCCGCTCGGCCAGGCACTCGAAGACGAGCGCGTCGAGCTGCCCGCGCTCGGCGAGGTCGCGGGCGGGGTCGATGCGGTCGCCCGAGTAGCCCGCGCCGGCACCGATGCGGAAGGGGCGGTTCATGCATCGATCGTACCGACCGGGGCCGGCCGCCGGGCTGCAGACCGCAGGGCCGCACCGGCCAGCTTGCCTTGGGGGCCCCGGGGTCGGCCCCGGGCCGGCTCCGGGCTGGGCTTCGGGTCGTCGCCGGCGGCCTTGGCCGGCCCGGCCCGCATCGCGCCTCCCGTCCCCGACGGAGGCGTTGGATCCCTCGACCGGAAGTTTCACCCCGTCCGTGCGGCCCGGCCGTATGAGCCCTCATCCCGTCTCGCCCCGTCCTTTCCCCACCCGCACGACCCACCGGAGTTGCCATGGTCCGACGCCGTTCCCTCTTCGTCCTCGCCCTCGCCGCCGCCAGCGGTGCCTGCAGCGCCCCGCCGGCGCTGGCGGCACCGGGGCGGCTCGTGCACGTGCAGGTGGTCGACCGCGACGGCGGCGACGTGCTGCGCGAGGTCCGCCACCGCGGCATCACGTGGGTGGCCGGGCGTCCGGGCGACCGCTACGCCGTGCGCCTGACCAACCGCACCGGCGCCCGCCTGCTCGTCGTGCTGTCGGTGGATGGCGTGAACGCGGTCAGCGGCCAGACCGCGGCCACCCACCAGACCGGCTACGTGCTCGCGCCGTGGCAGAGCGCCGACATCACCGGCTGGCGCAAGAGCGACGCGGAGGCCGCGGCCTTCTACTTCACCGCGTTGCCCGATTCGTACGCGGCCCGCACCGACCGCCCGCAGAACGTGGGCGTCATCGGCGTGGCGGTGTTCCAGGAGCGCCTGCCAGTGCCGCGCCCGGTGCCGTTCGAGGTGTCGCCGGCGGCAGGTCACCGGCCCGACGGCCGAGAGCGCCGCGCCGCCGAGGCCGCCGGCAGCGGCGCGGCCGACACGGCCGAGGCCGGGCGTGCCGCACGCGATTCGGGATCCTCGCCGCACGCCAGTTCCCGTGGCAGCGCCGGCGGCGCCTCGGCCCAGGCCGCACCGGCCTCACCCACGGCCCCGGCCGCGGTGTCGCCCCCCGCACCGCCGCCCGCGCCGTCGGCGCGCGCCGAGCGCCTGGGCACCGGCCACGGCGAACGCGAGTACGCGCCGATCACGCGCACGACCTTCGAGCGCGCGACGAGCCACCCCGCCGAAGTCGTGCAGATCCGCTACGACAGCCACGCCAACCTCGTGGCGGCCGGCATCCTGCCGCCGCATCGGCACGTCGCGCCGGAGCCGTTCCCGGGCTACGTGCCGGATCCGCGCTGAGCGCTTCGGTGCACGAGCCGATGCGGCACGGCCCGCTGCGCGCGCCTCGCCCCGGACCGGGCCGTCAGCCGGGTGCGTGGGCAGGGCGGGCGCGGCCGAGCAGCACGAGGCCGAGACCCGCGAGCAGCAGGCCGCCGAGGTAGATCGCTGCGCTGAGGGCGGTGAGCGCGCCGGGCGTGGCCAGGGCCACGGTGCCCGCGGCCAGGCTGGCGATGCCCATGTACAGCGGCACGTGCCCGTACGCCCACAGCCGCATGCGGCGGCCTGCCGCGGCGTCGGCGACGTGGCGCTCGCCGTGGCCCTTCAAGCGGTCGAAGTAGGCCAGCCACAGCGCGAAGCTCAGG
>Ga0073934_10003916_pt1 | contig 25957 bp, 17 predicted proteins | sample LarsenN4metaG_FD_76834 | JGI IMG/M metagenome (GOLD analysis project Ga0073934, IMG submission 76834) | Hot spring sediment bacterial and archeal communities from British Columbia, Canada, to study Microbial Dark Matter (Phase II) - Larsen... ... | reverse complement strand
TCTTCCAACTGCGCTGTTCTCATTTATTTCTCTCGCGTCGCACGAGTCGTCTGAAAGACTCCTCAGAAAACAGAAGGCAGTAGGCAGAAGGCAGGCGGGCAGGCGCTCCTTCTTCCAACTGCGCTGTTCTCATTTATTTCTCTCGCGTCGCACGAGTCGTCTGAAAGACTCCTCAGAAAACAGAAGGCAGTAGGCAGAAGGCAGGCGGGCAGGTGCTCCTTCTTCCAACTGCGCTGTTCTCATTTATTTCTCTCGCGTCGCACGAGTCGTCTGAAAGACTCCTCAGAAAACAGTAGGTGTCAGGAGGTAAACATGACAATTCTTTTAGTGTCGCCTGACCCCTGACCGCTGGAACCTGAAAGCTGGGACCTGAAACCTGTTCTAAAACTGCGCCACCCGCACATCCAGTACGCTGCCCGCCGTTGCGTCAACGTGCGCTTGAAACTTCACCGTGATGCGCTGTTTGCCGCGCGTCAAGTTCTCCGGCACTTGGTACTCGAAATCGAACAGCTCGGTGGGATGGATCTCAAGCGTCTGAGTCGCAATCTTCTGGTCATCGACAAGGATATCGAAAGCGCGTCGGCGGCCCTCGCTCCCACGATAAGTGCAGAAGAGGATCACCGGTTTATCCGGCAATATCTTCAACTGGTAACTGAACCAGCCGTTGCGAGCATCGCGCCACGCTCTGCCCTCGAAATTGCCGGAATTGGTCCGCTCTCCTTGAAACCCATGCTCGCGCTCGCTCTGGGCATTGCCGATCTGGACAAAATCTACTGTATTGCGCTCGATCTCTTTGCGCCGCGCTTCGCGGGCGACGATCTCAGCCTTTCTTTTCTCCCACTCAGCCGCAGTATAGACTTTCCAGTAGACGGTGTAGCGTGAATCGAAGATTTTGTAGAAGGGAAGGAGCGTGACATCGTGAGGCTGGCCGAGGCCCTCCGTCCGGAAGGTCAATGGGGCCCCCGGCACAGGTTTTATTTTGGCCAATACTTCTCTCACTTCACCCACGAACGCCGGGACTTCGACCGGCTTGACTCGCCCCAGGCGCGGCGCATTGGGGCCATAGCGGTCGGCCTCTTCCAGGCCCTCCTTGCCCAGGTCGCCGGCAAGCACTATCGGCCCGTAGAGCAGCGCAATCATCTTCGGATCGTCCGGCATCGCTTCTATGCGCAGCCCCTTCGGCAGGCGCGCCTCTACCGTGTCCCCGTTCTTCCATTCCCGCTCAATAGTAATGTAAGAGCCTGGCTTCGCTCTGACCGGCTCGTCCTTGCCGTTGATTGTCAGCCGCATCTCTGAACGGACCCAGGACGGATAGCGAATCTTCAATGCCAGACGGATCGGCTTTTCCATCCTGAGCGCGAGCCGTGTGGTATCTTCTTCGGGGAACCGCGTCTCTTGCCGAACGATCAGCCCTTTCTCTTTCCATCTCAGCTCAGAAGGGATGAATAGATTGACATAGAGCGACTGGTCGCTGTGGAAATAGATCGTGTCAGGGTACTTGGCGTGATTCTCCATGCCGGTCCCCACACAGCACCAAAACGAATCTTCCGGTTTGGAGAATGTCTTGAAGGCTCCGGGGCGGAGCGGGACGTAGTAGCACATCATGCCGGTGGATGGATCCTGCGATGCGAGGATGTGGTTATAGAGTCCCCGCTCGTAGAAGTCCATCGTCTCTGTCGAAGGCTCCCAGGAGAAGAGATGTCGCGTCAGCTTGAGCATGTTGTAGGTGTTACAGGTCTCGGCGCTGGTCGCGCCCAAATGTTTGGAAAAATTCTCTATGGGGAAGAACCTCTCGCCATCGCTGTGGCCCCCTATGACGTAGGAGTGATGAAGAGCCACGCGCTTCCAGAAGAAGCTGGCAATATCGTAATAGCGCATCTCGCCGGTCAGCTCATATTCGCGGGCCGCGCCAATCGCTTTGGGGATCTGCGTATTGGCGTGCAGCCCGGACAGCCTGTCCTCAGCCTGCGCTAGCGGATCGAATACCGCTCGATGATCGAACTTGCGCGCCACTCTCAGATGCTCCGGATTGCCGGTCACAGCATAGAGATTCGCCAGCACTTCGTTCATGCCGCCGAATTCCGTGTTGAGCGCGCGCTGTTGCTGCTCATCGCTCAGGCGATCTACGCGGAACCGCACCCAGTCGGCCTTTTTCAGCAAGACATCGAGCGCCTGTTGGCTATCGCAATGGAGATAGACATCCAGCAATCCGGCCATGATCTTGTGGATGGTGTAATAGGGGGCCCAGACCCGCTGAGCCGCATCCACCCGATCGAAGAACTCTTCAGGAAAAGCTGAGAGGTAACCGGCATTGAAGCCGCGCGATTGAAGCGCCTGTTGAATCCTGGCTAACTCTGCGACAATCGAATCGGCCTTAGCTTTGAAGCGCTCGTCGCCGGTGCTGGAATACATCAACGCGCAGGCTGAAAGAAAGTGCCCCAGGCTGTGGCCGCGCAGCTCAACATCAGGCGCTTCCCATCCGCCATAGGGCCTGGCCGAAGAAGGCAATCCGGCAGTGACGCGGAAGTTGTGCAACAGCCGATCGGCATCCAGACCGAGTAGAAACTGTTGATCACGCAACATTGCGTCGCGGAATGGGCCGTCCAGCAACCGCACATCTTTAAGATCAAACGGGTGCGCCTTAAGGGGGACCTTGTTCTGAACTTTTATCCTGGGCCCCCCCTCTACTGATGAGCTTCCAGATACCGCTAGCTGGGCAGCTACAAGCGCAAACAATAAGATGGCAAATCTGGTGCTTGTCATCAATGCGCTCCTTGATATTAAAGTTATAAGTTATAGCCTCTAAGAAAAATAGGTATGTGTTTAGCATGGGCAGGGGCAGCGGCGTAGCCGCCAAAGGATCTAAGAAGTAGACTCCCGGCGAGTCGGAGACTCGCCACACACAGGTAGCGGCCACAGCCGCACCACTTACAACCATGCTAAACGAATACAAAATAGTTTCTCGGTTCGGGCGCAACAACTTCGAGCATGCAGCGCCCTCAAAACAGTTCCATTTTTAACTTGTTTTGAGGGCACCCGTGAACTTCGGGCGGTTTTGAGGGCCCAAATACTTCGGGCGTGCAACGCCCTCAAAACCGCCCGAAGTATTTGGGCCCTCAAAACCGCCCGGGCCTACTGTAATCTTTTTCTTAACGTCTATAGAACAACCATCCGTCCCGGCAGGGACCGCAAGTGCTCAATATCAATACAACATCTCATCAATTACTATGTCTTGCATATCTTTAAGGCTCTTTGAATCTGATTAGTGAGGAGAGAGAGCAGAATCATCTTCATTCTGCCTTTAATGATTCTGCCTTTTTATTCTGCCTGATCAATATCATTGTGCCCCACTAATCCGGTTCAATCAGCCTTATGCTTATCCAAGACACTCTGGTTATGAGGTACTATCCTGATCACCATCTTGTCGGTCCGGCCTAAATAACTTCTCTCTCTTTCTCGCTCAGTGAAACTGAAGGCTGAAGATCGAAACCATACGAGGATGGAGTTTCGGGCGGAGATGGTCAATGCGTTCAATCACCCGATCTTCGAGGTGCCGACCGGGGGAACCTTCGGCGTCACCCCGGTCAGTATTACCGCCACCAACTTCGGCCGGACAACGACCACTACGACTGTTCCCCGGCAAGTACAGTTCAGGATTCGATTCACTTTTTAACTGAAAGTAGCCACAGAGCTACAGAGGGCATAGAGATGGAAAAGAGAAAGGTGGCAAGAAAACGTTCTACGTTCGATGTTCTACGTTCGATCTTTAACGTGGAACGTAGAACGTGGAACGTTAGTTGCCCTGTGCCTCCGTGGCCATGAGCTAGTCCTTTTTTAGACACATTCTAAGGAATACTATAGTTTCTAAGAAAAATAGTTTCTCAATTCGGGCGCCAAGCGCCCTCAAAACGGGTCTATTTTTAATCGGTTTTGAGGGCGGTTTTGAGGGCGCTTGGCGCCCGAACTAGCCGCAATCTTTTTCTTAAGATCTATAGACTCGCGTACGCCGCGCAGATTTGCCAGGGTGACAAATGTAAGGACACCAAAATAGATCAGAGAGAGATAATAAGAGATTAAAACCTACCGCTTTATACTTTTGCCTTTTGATTCTCTTCAGGAGCTTTGCCTATAGTGCTTGATGAACTCTTTCAGTTCGCGGCCCGCGCTGCTGATGTGGCGTTCAAGTAATTCGGTGGCCGCTTGCACATCTCTCTCTCGACAACATTCGAAAATTGCTCGATGCTCATCCTTCGATCGTTTATGGATGCCCCGCGAATAGAGGATGTGCAAACGTATATAACGATCGGCATTGTTGTTTATCGTCTGGATGAGCGACATAAAGCGAGGGCGGCGAGCCGCTGAGTACAGAGTTGAATGGAACTGCCAGTGGAGTTCGCCTCGTTTGCTGCTGCCGGCTCCGTCTCCCAGGGACCGTTCGTAAGCTTCCAGGATCTTCTCGGCCCGATGCAGATCTTCTTCAGTTAAATTAGGAATCGCCTGGCGCAAGATAGCGCATTCGAGCACCGCTCGAATCTCGAATAACTCCTCTATCTCATCAGGCGACAGAGCAGACACTACAGCGCCGCGATGGTCAATGATGTTGACGAGTCCCTCGGCTTCGAGCTGGCGTAGAGCTTCTCGGACAGGTATCCTGCTCACATCAAATTCGGTGGCAATCGCGTGCTGGCGCAGTTGCTCACCCTCTTTGATCTCGCCTCGCAGGATCTTCTCTCGCAGCCTCTCGGCAACCGCCGATGGAAGAGATTGCCGTTGTATGACAGAACTCTTCAGTTGTGTAGCCATCTCTCTAACCTAATGCTCCGGTAAAGCCGCCTCTTTAGATTAGGATATAGTAGATTCTCTGTGGCCCAACCCCGCTGCTGATCTTCTTAGATTGCATAATATATCTTCGGAAAGCCGTTCAGGTCAAGTTATGAGAGGCCCTGGGACGCGGCAACCAAAAAGTCGGTAGAACTGCGGGACAATCGCCAGGTGGCCCGAAAGGCAGGTAGGCTGTCCTGCTGCGGACCATCGTCCGCAGCATTAGACAACTTTCGGTTGGCGCGCTGGAAGCTTTGTTCGATAAGGGAAGTTCTTTGCGCCTCCAGCCAATCGCATTAGACGACTTTCGGTTGGCGCGCCGGGAGCAAAGCTTCCGGCGCGCGTTGCGGGAGTGAATTAAGGCTTTCTTCGCTACTGGCGGGAGCACTCTGCCCCCGGCGCGCGTTGTGGGAGTGATGCGCTTATCTTTATGAAATCTTTATGAATCTTTAACGCCTTCCTTATGAGCACTGCGCTACTATGCGTTTATGAAATTATTGCCGGATTTGCTTGCTGTGCGTCTGACGTCAAAGGTATCGAAACGTCCTACGTCCGTAAGCAAAACAGACGTAGGACGTGGGCAGTTCGGACGTAGGACGGTTATTGAATGGGACTGCTTGACAAAGATATTGATATGATTGTGGAACTCCGAAAACTGTTAATAGGCGAACCCCTGGCAACTACTCATATAGTTCACGAGAAGCTCTCGAAGACCAAGGCGCTTGCGGTCTTTTCTTCTGATCCGCTCTCTTCGGTGGCCTATGCAACCGAGGAGATACTCATCGTCCTGGTAATGGCAGGCACAGCAGCGCTGCATTTATCAATGCCGATAGCTATTGGCATTGCCGCGCTGCTCACCATTGTAGTTACATCGTACCATCAGACAATTCAGGCATACCCATCAGGCGGCGGCGCGTACATTGTTGCCAAGGACAATCTGGGGACCATTGCCGGACTTACAGCAGGCGCGGCATTGCTTGTTGACTATGTGCTGACTGTATCGGTCAGTGTAGCCGCCGGCGTGGCGGCCATCACTTCTGCGGTCCCTTCTTTAATAGGATATAGAGTTCCACTAGCGATCTTCTTCATTGCGTTTGTCACCCTGGCGAATCTGCGCGGCGTGCGCGAGTCCAGCAACATCTTCGCCTTACCGACCTATATTTTCGTTGTCAGCATACTGCTGATGACCTCCGTAGGTTGGTTCAAACATCTGTTCTATGGGCCTGGCCCGGTCCTTACTGTCGAAGCTCCCGCCCCCGCGCAGGGGCTCACTACTTTTCTGGTTCTGCGCGCATTTGCTTCAGGCTGCGCCGCTTTGACCGGAGTTGAGGCGATCTCTAACGGCGTGCCTGCCTTCAGGCCCCCAGAATCGCGCAATGCCAACATTACTTTAACCTGGATGGCAGCCATCTCGGTGACGATGTTCATCGGCATAACATCTTTAGCTCATCTATACGGAATAATTCCTCATGAAGGGGAGACGGTAGTCTCGCAGATTGCCCGCAATGTCTTTGGCGGCGGCTTGCTCTACTATCTGGTGCAAGGGGCCACAGCAATGATCTTGATACTGGCGGCAAACACCAGCTATCAGGATTTTCCCCGCCTTGCCTCTATTATGGCGCGTGACCGCTTCATGCCGCGTCAGTTTGCCAATCTCGGTGATCGCCTTGTCTTCTCCAACGGGATTATCCTACTTGCCGTATTCTCTTGCCTGTTGATAGTGGCTTTTGATGGGCTCACTCATGCGCTGATCCCGCTCTACGCGGTTGGCGTATTCCTCTCATTCACACTATCGCAATCAGGGATGGTGGTGCGGTCGCTGAGACTGCGTGGCGAAGGCTGGCGCAGACGGGCAAGTATCAGCGCAGTTGGCGCGCTGGCTAGCTGCACGGTGATGTTTGTGTTTGCTGTGGTCAAGTTCAAAGACGGCGCCTGGATAGTAGTTCTTCTGATACCGACGCTGGTCCTCATTCTCAGCGCAATTCATCGCCATTATAAGTTCCTGGCATCTGAACTGACGCTAACAGGATTTGAGAGGCCGCGCCAGGTGCGTCACATTGTGCTGGTACCGGTTGCCGATGTGCATCGAGGTGTGGTGAATGCGCTCGAATACGCCAAATCTATCTGCGCCGATGTGAGAGCCGTTTATGTAGATGTGGGAGTTGAGGCGACGCGCAGAATGAGAGAGCTGTGGAAGCGCTGGCATCCGGATGTGCCGCTGGTTGTGCTTGAATCGCCCTACCGCTCTATCCTTGAGCCGTTGATTGACTATATCGATGAGGTAAAGGCGGAGGAGAAACTTGATTGGGTAACAGTGCTGTTGCCCGAATTCGTTCCGCCTCATTGGTGGCAACATTTGCTGCACAACCAAACCGCATTGCTCATTAAGGGAGCATTGTTATTCAAAAGAGGGGTGATTGTAACGAGTGTCCCTTACCATATTAAGAGCGGAGACACGAACAGACCGAAGCAATGAAAAATGTTGATGTCACTGTTAATGAGCTTCGGATGCGGCTCAAACAGGGTAAAATCTATAAGTCGGAGAAGATCAAGCCACCTCTTCCCCAAGATAGCCTCTCGGTGCTGCGAAACCGGTGTTGAGGGCAGTGGCGGAATCCGACCGGAGATAGAGATGAAAATCGCCGAACGTCGTAACCGGATCGGGTACATTGTGGTCATGGCCGCGCTAGCAGCGGTAACGGCGCTGTATAAGCTGGTTATCACCGGGGTCAACAGCACAACCGTCGCGCTCTCGCTTCTGCTGGTGGTTCTGGTCGCAGCTTCGGCCTACGGGCTCGGTCAGGCGATCCTGGCGTCAGCCCTCGGCATGTTCTGCTTCAATTTCTTCTTCTTGCCCCCCTTCTACACTCTGACCGTTCACGACCCGCAGAACTGGGTGGCCCTCTCGGCCTTTCTCGTCACCGCCATTATTGCCAGCCAGATCTCAGCCGCCGCGCGAGCGCGAGCGCAAGAGGCAGAGCGTCGCCGCGAAGAGGTTTGGAAGCTCTATCAACTCAGCCGCGATATAATTGTAACCCCTGATTGGGAAACCACCATCTCTTCAATTACGCGGCGGGTAGTTGAAATCTTCGGATTGGAATGTTGTCTGGTTGCGGCGCCGGGCGAAGCCGGGCGCTTTGTCTATCTGGCGAGAGCCACCGGCCACCCTGAAGGAAGATCATTGGAGCCTGCGCCGCAGCTTATTGACGAGGCGTTTAATCGAGGGGAACCAATCGAACAATTCGAGCTGAGAGCGAACAGGAAAGGCGGAGAGGAGCAGGGGGTCACCTATGTCCCGCTAAAGGTGGGGGTCCGCCCAATCGGAGTGATGGCCCTGCGGTCACGACCAATCGAGCGAGCTACACTTGAGGCGATTGCCGGGCTGGTGGCGCTGGCTCTGGAGCGCGCCCGCTTCCTCAAAGAGGCCAGCCAAACAGAGGCGCTCCGCCAGAGCGATCAATTGAAATCTGCGCTGCTTGCTTCAGTCTCGCATGACTTGCGCACGCCGCTCACTTCGATCCGCGCTGCCATTGATAACCTCTTGCAGAAGGACGTTGAGTGGGAACGGGCTGCCCTGGATGAGTTTCATCAGATCATCAGCGAGGAAGTCAGCCGATTGACGCGACTGGTTGAGAGCCTGCTCGAAATGGCGCGAATCCAGGCTGGGGAACTGCATCTGTCGAAGCAGTGGAGCACAGTCTCAGAGATATTCAGCAACGCGCTTGAGCGTTGCGCCCCTTCGACGCGCAATCACCGCATCACCACCGCCGGCGAAGAGAATCTGCCTCTGGTGAGAGTCGATTCTCGCTCGCTCGCCGAGGCGCTCATCAATCTGGTGGAGAATGCGGCAAACTACTCTCCAGACGGAAGCGAAATCAAGATCGCTGCCGCCCTGCGCCAGGGAGAATTGCATATCAGCGTGGCCGATCAGGGCGCCGGAGTGGCCCCGGAGGATCGAGAGCGCATCTTCGATAAATTCTATCGCAGCCCGCGCCAGATCGAGCAGAGGCGCGAAGGCACAGGGATGGGGCTCGCCATCGCGCGTGGCATTGTCGAAGCGCATGGAGGCAGGATCTGGGTTGAAAGCACGCCGGGACAGGGGGCAGTATTCACTTTCGCGGTCCCGGCAGAATGCAGAGATACGCAACAGCCGGTTCAGGCAATAGACGAGTTATGAGACAGACGAGGCCGACCATTCTGGTAGTAGATGATGAACCGCAGATTCTGCGCGTGATGCGCGCGAGTTTGCCCGCTCGCGGCTATGAGGTGAGAACCGCTTCAAGCGGTGCGGAAGCGATTGATGAGATCCGCAAACAGCCACCCGATCTGATGATCCTCGATCTGATGATGCCGGGCATCTCCGGGCTCGAAGTCTGTCGCCAGGTGCGCGCCTTCAGCAATCTGCCGATAATCGTGCTATCAGCCAAAGGTTCCGAAAGCGACAAAGTTGCGGCGCTTGATCTGGGCGCCGATGATTATGTGACAAAGCCATTCGGCATGGATGAACTCATGGCGCGAGTGCGCGCTGTCCTTCGACGCCTGTCCGATGCAGACCCCCAAACAGGAGAGATTAGCGTGGGGGATGTGGTTATCAACAGTGATGAGCGGCGGGTGATTATTGCCGGCAGAGAGATCAAGCTCACCCCTAAAGAGTTTGATCTGTTCAAATACCTGGTGAGTAACGCGGGCAAGGTGGTTACCCATCGAGCGCTCTTCCAGGCAGTATGGGGCGGGCAAGCGGGCGAGCCAGCCGAGTATCTGCGCGTCTTCATCAACCAGTTGCGGCGCAAGATAGAACCCGATCCGCAACATCCTCGTTACATTGTGACTGATCCTTGGGTGGGCTATCGCTTCGTGCCAGATGATCCAACGCCCAACGTCTAAAACGTTCGACGTCAAAGGCGTCGAAACGTCCGACGTCCGTAAGCAAAACAGACGTAGGACGTGGGCAGTTCGGACGTAGGACGCGCTGACGGTTAAGAATCTCGCAATTTCAAATGCCCATAGGCAGCGCTGCCGGGCGAGGAGCCGGAGAAGATGTACGGTCGATAGCCGGTCTCCTGAGCGTATCTCTGAGCTACCTCGACGACCGATTCAATAGCATCCCGACGACCGAGGACGGCGACCGTGCCCCCGCTGCCTCCGCCGGTAATCTTTGCGCCATAAAGCCCTCGCTTCGGCCCGGCTTCGCGCACCAGTTGAACCAGCCGGTCGGTGCCCGGCGAACCCAGTCCACAGGCCGAGTAACTCGCATGCGATTGATACATCAGCTCGCCTAATAATTCCAGTCGCCGCTCGCCGGGGGCCCTATTAATTAACTCCGCATAGAGGCGCACCCGATGATGTTCGTAGACGGCGTGAGCTGTGGGGACTCGCACCGGATAGATTCGGCCCTCGTCGATTCGCGTCACCTTATCAGTAGTCCCCCGATAGCGCGACAGAAACTCTGCCCCTCTTATTCGCTCAGGGAGATGCGCGCTAAAGGATTGCTCGAACTGCGATGGCGTGAGGTTTGACAGATAGCCTCGCCAATAGGGATCGTCGATGTAAACCGGGCCCCCCGGCGCAGCCTCTTGAACCTTCAAGCCGGCCAGCTCGGCGATAATGCGATAGCCCATAAACGTCCCAATGCGCACGGTAGCATAGTCTGCGCCTGTGACTGCATGGCGCACGCCGGAGTCCAATCCCCAGAGCGCCACGCGCTCCGGAATTGCTATCATTCGGCAAAGCTCGGCGGGCTGACAGAGCAAGGCGAGCAATTTATTGGCCTGACCACAGGAAGCGGTCATTTGATCCATAACGCCGCAGGGCGCGCCAACCACCAGGTTCTCGACCATCTGGCATAGCAGCGCCAGCTCGCGCGGTTCAATCTGAATATCAAATGCTGCGGCAACGGCCTGCATGGTTGCGACTTCAAGGGCAGCCGATGAACTTACTCCTTTGCCTTCGGGGACCTGCGAATCGATCAGGATGCGCGCGCCGTCAGGGAAATTGATGCCGCGCTCACGCATCAGCGTCAGGAACACACCGGCAACATATCCCGCCCAGCTCCGCTTCGGATCGCGCTGGAAGCGGGCGCGCGCCGTTTCGTAATCTATCGGCCCGGTTTCACTCCGGAAATCATCCAGCGACATCTCAAACACCGCCTCTCGCGCCAGGTCCGGCAACAGGCTGACGATTTTGAGTCTGCGGGCAGGGTCGCGCTGCAATGCCGCGAAGGTCGCTTCCTGAATGGGCAATTCCAGCACTAATGAGCCGGAGTAATCGGCGATCCCGCCCATAACATCGAGCCGACCTGGGGCCCTCGTCACTATAAGTTCCCCTTCTTTATCAAAGAGTCGGCGCGCCTCCGGCAATGGATGCTGCTCCAGCCGGTTCAATGTTTCAATAAAGGCCGTTGCATCGGGCAAACCCTGTGTTGTGCCGTGTATGATTCTGTACATGCTACGTCCTACGTCCGACGTCGCCACGTCCTACGTCCGACATCGGACGTTATAGGCCCCGCTGTTTGAGCGCGCGCTGCATCAACGGTTCGATCTCTTCTCGAATATATCTATTGGCGTAACCGGCCCAGGCAATATCGGCTTCGGTATCGAGCGGCGCGCGCAACGGCTCGCCGAATGGGTCGGTGATGATGACCCCCATTTCGCGCGCGATCAGCTCTGTGCACAGATCGTAAGGGTGACAGCAGATGCCCAGGCTGAGCCCGCGCTGCCTCAGCAAAGGTTCCATCAGTGGCCGCAGGTCGGCGATGAAGCGGTCATGCCCGGCCATCAATTCGTAAAGCTGCCCACCGCTGGATAGATACTGATCTTCAAAGCAGTGCGCTTTGCCCGGCTCTACGTCTCCCAGCGCGCCGCGCACTATCTCTTCATCAATCGCCGCCAGCTCTTCGCGCGCGCCGGGGAAGAAGCGCGCCAGCCCGGCAAAGCCATGCCGGATGCTGCGCGCCCTCGATGGCTGCAACCGCAACGGTTTGCGCTCGCCGCTCAACCGATTGTACCGCTCTGCCTGCGCCCCTGCGCCGCGTATTGCCCAGAGCGAATCGCACAGATGCTGTTTGACAAGCGGGATCTCGGTTTGCACTGCCAGCTCAATATCCTGCAAATTGGTTTCGCTCCCACGATTCGGCGCAACGCCTGTCAGCACCCAGGCGCTCCGCTTCTGATACATCAATCCGCGAGTGCCGTCTATCGGATCGACAATTATTCGCCAGACCGCATCTGCTTCCGCCGTCCCTCGCGGGAGCGCGACCTGCCCGCCAGGGAGCCCTTCGCCGATGAGAAGGAGTGGAGCCATCGGCGCAATCTCGCTCTCAAATAGATCTATCAGTAGATCCTCGCTGACGCGATCAATCGAATATATCGTGTCCCCCTGCGAGAGATCCGTATCAACACGGGCCAGGTCTTCTAACTCGGCCTGCTCGCAAGCAGCAACAATCGACGAGCGCACACGCTCGTGCAATTGCCGCAGCGGCGCAACCAAGATGCTAACATCGGGCACAGTCTCTTTTCTCTGTTCCATAAACGTTCGACGTTCGACGTTCGACGTTTAATCTTCCGTCTAGAACGTAGAACGTCGAACGTAGAACGTATAGCGGATGTAGGACGTACAGACGTCGGACGTACTGACGTTGGCAGCTACCTCTTCGCCTGTTTGTAATGAACACAGGATTGGGCACGCAACTCGGCGGCCTTCTCTTCAGGCGATGTGTCGCTGAGGAAATTGCCGCCTCCGATCTCAGGTCCTGCCAGGTATTTCAGCAGATTCGGCCGGCGCAGCGGCGGGTGGAATTCGATATGAAAATGAAATCCACCGTAATCGCCGCCGTCGGTCGGCGCCTGATGAAGCGGCATGACATAAGGGAACGGCATCCGCCATAGATTATCGAACTTCACCAATAGACATTTGAGCACGGCAGCGAAATCGCGCACCTCGGCGTCGGTGAGGCCGGCAATGCTGGCGTGCGTCTGCTTGGGCGCGACAAACACTTCATAAGCATAGCGCGCGAAATAGGGCATAAAAGCAATTGCCGATTCATTCTCAATGATGATACGTCGCCCATCCTCGTGTTCTGCTTTGAGTATATCCTGGAAAAGAACTCTGCCGGTCTCGGCTAAATACGTCTGCGAAACGCGCGCTTCAGTTTCAATCGTCTTGAAGACGAAATTGGTGGCATAGATCTGGCAGTGAGGATGAGGATTGGAGACCCCCACCACCTCGCCTTTGTTCTCGAAGATCAGCACGTAATTTATCTCATCTCGACTGCCAAGTTCCAGGTACTGCTCCTGCCAGACGCGCAGCAAGTTCTCAATCTCTTCCTGTTCCAGCTCGGCGAGCGCGAGATTGTGCTTCGGACTGTAGCAAACGACGCGAGCAATGCCGGTCGCAGGCCGATTGCGGTAGATCCCCTTCGGGGCCACCAGTTGTTGAGGCGCATCCAAACCTACGCAGGGATGATCATTGTCGAAGACGAATGTGCCGGTATAGTGAGCATTGCGCTTGCCGCTGATACGCACATTGCCGGGACATAGATAACAATCAGGGAGATATTCGGGCAATGCTGACTCATTAGTCTCGACCGTCTCGCCGCTCCACGGGCGGTTCTGGCGGTGAGCGGCAACAATAACCCATTCCTCACGCAACGGGTGCCATCGCTCTTCCCAAGTCATAATGTCCAATCAAGATAAGTAAAGATAACCAGACCGGTACCTCCATGCACAGCTTCGGCAAATCAGTTTATCATACATACTCTGTTACTACCTGAATAAGGAGTCTATCATAACACTCTTCTTCACCCTGGGGCCCCCCCATCCTCTTCTATTAAATGCCCCCGGTAGACCGGCGCAACAGCGCTTCGCCCATAAGAATTCAACAGGGATTTGTGCTTACATAGTTTCCAATTGAACATCGTATGTGCGTGTTTACTATAAGAACGAATACAAGTCAAGCGATTTTCAATGGGCATTCGTTGCGGAGAGGTTCAATTGAGCAATGAGGGGGGCGTCGGAGAAAAAGGGGTGAGAAGATGCACAGCGCGGCCGTTTGCGTCGATAGCAGAGTCTATCTAAGCCGGGTTATTTTGTAGTGAACTTATAGATTGTCCTCGTCGAGTACTTCTCACCCGGTTTGAGAACCGTTGATGGGAAATTAGGCTTATTGGGCGAATCGGGGAAATGCTGGGTCTCCAGGCAAAACCCGTAGCGCCTATGATAGACCTGTCCCCCCTTGCCGGTGATACTCCCATCCAGGAAATTACCGCTATAGAACTGGAGGCCCGGCTCAGTAGTATAGACCTCCATAACGCGCCCGGTAACCGGCTCATAGACTCTCGCCGCCAGCGTCAGCCCGTTGTCGCTGCGATTGAGTACCCAGTTGTGATCATAACCGCGGCCTGCGATCAATTGCTCATCCGGCTGATCGATCCTGGCGCCGATAGTTGTAGCTTGAGTGAAATCCATTGGGGTCCGTTTGACGCTTCGCAGTTCCCCTGTGGGAATCAGCCCCTGGTCTACAGGAGTAAACCTATCGGCATTGATCATCAGCTCGTGATTGAGGATGCTTCCCTCACCGGCGAGATTGAAATAGGAATGGTGAGTAAGGTTGACAATCGTCTCCTTATCGGTAGTCGCGCTGTAGTCGATCATCAATTCATTGTTATTCGTCAGCGTGTAGGTGACCGTGACCGACAGGTTCCCCGGATAGCCCTCTTCTCCGTCTTTGCTGATGTAGGTCAATTTGAGGCCCACGCCATCCTTGCTGTTGACCTCACCGGCTTTCCAGATGACTTTATCAAAGCCTTTTATGCCGCCGTGCAGATGGTTCTCGCCGTTGTTTTGTGCCAGCTTATACTCCCGGCCATTCAAAGAGAATCTGCCCCTGGCAATTCGGTTGCCGTAACGGCCGATGATCGAGCCAAAATAGGGATTGTTCTTGAGATAGCCATCCAGTCTGTCATAGCCCAGGACAACATCTCCCAGTTTGCCGTTGCGATCGGGAACCTTGAGCGAGACCACCGCGCCGCCATAGGTCATGATCCTGGCTTCAACGCCGTTAGCATTCGTCAAGGTGTAAATATCGACTGTTTTTTGATCTGCGGTCTTTCCAAAAGCCTGTTTCTTAATTTGAGGTTTGGCCGCTGCCTTCATATCAGAATCCCATAACGAACTCAATCCTGCGCTCAGTATCAAACCGAGAAGAAGAAAACTCAAATGAGTGGTCACCATATCCTCCCATTGTGTCAGTCAGCCGAAGGCTCTAAGCCCGCATCACAGTGATCTTTTTTGCAGTGAATGGGGCAATACTCTCATCAGTAGTTGCTTTGTCTGTAATCAGGATGTCAACGCCAGTGGGGCCCCATATCAGGGTCGTGCCGACGATGCCTATTTTGCGATGATCGGCGACAACGATGCGCTGGCGAGCCTGCTGCATCATTGCTCGGTGAATTGCCGCCTGATCCGGGTAGTTCGTCGTCAGCCCATGCTCGGCGTGAATACCATCTACGCCGATGAATGCTTTATCAACAAACATCTCGCCGACATTTCGCTGCGCCACATCTCCTACCAGGGCAAACCAGTCCCCGCTCAAAAAACCGCCGGTCATAAAGACTTTTATATCGGCGAGGTGACTGAGTTCCATCGCAATATTGAGAGCGTTAGTCAATACCGTTATACCTTTGCGGTGACGGATGCTGCGGGCAATCTGGGTAGTAGTCGTGCCGGCCCCTATGGCAACGATCTCGCCGTCGGCGATTAAACTGGCTGCCATTAACCCGATTCGGCGTTTCTCTGCTGCGCATTTCTGCTCCTGCTCGTGAAATGAAGAGACATGGCGGAACGGTTCATAGAGCATGGGCGCAACCGGAACCGCGCCTCCGTGGCTGCGCCGCAATAGCCCCTGCTTCTCCAATTCGTTCAAATCGCGTCGAATAGTGGCAGCAGAGACGTTGAGTCGCTTAGCCAGATTGTTAACCGAAACCTCTCCATTGCGCAACAGTTCTTGCAGAATCTGCTCTGAGCGATATGCCGAAGCAGAAGCTTCAGTAGCCATTCTTATCTATCTCCCGTACGTGTTTAGCGTGTTTGTAAGTTGTGCGGCTGTGGCCGCTACGGATGTGCGGCGAGTCTCCGACTCGCCGGGGCCTGTTCCTTATATCCTTTAGCGGCTACGCCGCTGTTTCTTGCCACGCTAAATGCATACTATCTCCCAATTCCATTATGTCGGGTCGAACATTATCTCCAAACGCCACTGTTTGTCAAATTCTCGGATCTTCGGAATCGACGCTGCTGTAGCCAGTCCTAATCGAGTTCAAACCTTCTTTAGATTGTTCAAGACGCATCGGTTGTTGTGTGTTCTACTTTGAAGTTATTCTCTAACTGTGTTCGTTTAGCGTGGTTGTAAGTGGTGCGGCTGTGGCCGCTACCTGTGTGTGGCGAGTCTCCGACTCGCCGGGAGTCTACTTCTTAGATTCTTTGGCGGCTACGCCGCTGCCTCTGCCCACGCTAAACACATACCTCTAACTTTGCTGCTCAAAAAAAGCAAGACTCAATCGCAGGCCGGGTCGGACCTTTTCGTGAGCACACGACAAACTAAAGTTTGTCGGACATTTTCTGAGGAGTCACGGTTGTCGGCGAGGACGCGAGAGAAATAATGAGAACAGCGCAGTTGGAAGAAGCTCGCCTGCCTTCTGCCTACTGCCTTCTGTTTTCTGAGGAGTCTTTCATGTCACTTGTGCGACGCGAGAGAAATAATGAGAACAGCGCAGTAGGAAGGAGCCTGCCTACTGCCTTCTGTTCTCAGAGGAGACCTGACAAGATGAAGAGATTCGGCTGGCACTCAGCAATAATTCTGTTGACTCTCCCGGCGCTCTTGTTCGCCCAGGGTACCCCATTTTATCAATCTCACTTTCCGCCCGAAGAGTTCAAAGCGCGATGGCAGAAGGTGTTTGAACCGATAGGAAATCGAGCCATAGCCATTGTGCAGGGGGCCCCCCAGGTCAATGGTTTCATTGTGCCTCGCCAAACAAATGAATTCTACTATCTCTGCGGGATTGAAACGCCTCATTCATATCTGCTGCTCGATGGCCGCAACCGGAAAGTAATGCTGTTTCTTCCTCCTCGAAATGAACGGCTGGAAAGCGCAGAGGGCAAGGTCCTTTCGGCTGAAGATGCCGAGCTGGTGAAGAAGCTGACCGGCGTGGATGAGGTAGCAAGCACACAGATGATGACCGGGGATTGGATGCACGATCTATTGCGAGGACAAACGAGGGGCGCCTCGCCTGTTATCTACACTCCGTTTGCCCCGGCTGAGGGAAACGCTCAAAGCCGGGGCGAGCTGCTTGCCGCCAACGCTGCCATCGCATCAGATTATTGGGATGGGCGAGTATCGAGAGAGGCCCATTTCGTTCAACTGCTTCGGACGCGCTTCCCGCGTGCCGAGGTCCGCGACCTGTCGCCGATTCTGGATGAATTGCGCAGCATAAAGAGCCCCCGCGAGATCGCTTTAATCCGCCGGGCGTCGCAACTGGCAGGGCTGGCAATCATTGAAGCAATCAAGAGCACTAAACCCGGAGTCTATGAATACCAGCTTGACGGCGTAGCTCGATATGTGTTCTTAGCCAATGGGGCACGATTGGAAGGCTACCGATCAATTACTGCATCGGGAACCGCCAATATCTGGAATATGCACTACTACCGCAATCTGGATCAATTGAAAGAAGGCGATCTGGTTTTGATGGACTATGCTCCAGATTATGGATACTATACCAGTGACATTGCGCGGATGTGGCCGGTCAGTGGGAAATATAGCCCGGCGCAACGAGAGCTGCTTCAATTCGTGCTGGAGTACCGAAACGCAATTCTCAAGCGGATTCGTCCCGGCGTGACGGCGGAGGCTATCCAGCAAGAGGCCAGAGTTGCAATGGAGGAGGTTTTTCGCAAGACGAAATTTTCCAAGCCGATCTACGAACAAGCAGCAAGAAGATTGGTAAACACCGGCGGAGGGGTCTTTTCCCATCCGGTCGGAATGGCGGTGCATGATGTGGGGAGCTACCGGCGAGGCCCCCTCAAACCCGGCCAGGTCTTCTCCGTCGATCCGCAACTGCGGGTGACTGAAGAGAACCTATACATACGCTACGAAGACGTTGTTGTTGTTACCGAGAACGGGGTGGAAAACTTCACCGATTTCTTGCCGTCCGAGCTGGATGATATTGAAAAGCTTGTCGGACAAGGGGGAATGTTGCAGAAGTTTCCGCCCGTCTCTGAGAACGAGTTGACTCGTCGCAAATAAAGAATTCGCAGTTAACAGTAAGGAGACGACAGCAATGATAAAGACCAGACCTGTAATGATGCTCTTCTTAGTAGCAGCCCTGGCACTGGGCTACTGTTTTATCTATTCTTCGCCTGCGCGGGCAATCTACCGGGCAGGACCCGGCAACGCTCCGGCAGCGGGTGAGGCAAGCGAAGAGATCGATCTCAACGACCTCAAATCTCCCGCAAGCGAGATGCGAGGAGTTATCGAACGCTATGTAGCAGATCGCGGGAGCGTATTTCGCTCTTCTGGCAGCGAGCTGTCGCCGGCGCGCCTCTCTCGCCTCAAGCAGTTCTACACCGAGTGGCTGGTTACTATCGAGCGGCTCGACTTCGATAAGATGAACCAGTCTGATCGCGTTGATTACCTGCTCCTGAAGAATCATCTCGATTACGAATTGCAGCAATTGGAGATTCAAGCCAGGGCGCTCTCTGAAGTAGCTCAGTTCGTTCCTTTCGCTCAGCCGATTGTCGAGCTGGAGGATGCTCGGCGGCGGATGGAGCCGGTCGATTCGCCCAAAGTAGCAGCCCTTTTGAACAATCTCAACAAACAGATCGAGGTGGCGCAGCGCAACCAGGAGGCGCAACTGCGGGCGCAGGGGCGCGGCGAAAGCGATGCTCGCAGCAACCACATGAAAAAGATCATTGCTAATCGCGCAGCCACTACAATCAACAGTCTGCGCAACACGCTGAGAGCCTGGTTCGGCTTCTACAACGGCTACGATCCGATCTTCACCTGGTGGGTAGATGAGCCTTACAAACAGGTGGATCAATCGCTGCAAAGATACGCTGCTTTCCTGCGAGAAAGGATCGTCGGCCTCAGAACTGAGGATAGCGAGGCCGGCCGCGCTATTCCCGCTATGGGGGCCCCGCCTGGAGGGGGCCAGTTCAGAGGCGGCCAGGGGGCCGGCGGGGGCCAGTTCAGAGGCGGCCAGGGCGGAGGCGGACGAGCAGGCGGCGGTGGAGTACCTACCCAAGCTCAACCGGGCAGCAGTGCGGACATCATCGGCGATGCAATCGGACGCGAGGCGCTCATCAATGAACTGACTCACGAGCTGATCCCCTACACGCCTGAAGAGTTGATCGACATCGCCAACAAAGAATTCGCCTGGTGCGAAAACGAAATGAAGAAGGCCTCGCGCGAACTCGGCTACGGCGACGATTGGAAGAAGGCGCTGGAATATGTAAAGACTCTGTATGTCGAGCCGGGCAAGCAGCCTCAGTTGATCCGCGACCTGGCGCTGGAAGCGATCAAGTTCCTCGATGATCACGATCTGGTGACCATTCCCAAACTGGCCAGAGAGAGCTGGCGGATGGAGATGATGTCGCCTGAGCGGCAACTGGTCAATCCATTCTTCACCGGCGGCGAGACGATCACCGTCTCCTATCCGACCAACACAATGTCGCACGAGCAGAAGATGATGAGCATGCGAGGAAACAACATTCACTTCTCGCGCGCCACAGTGCATCACGAATTGATCCCCGGACATCATCTGCAAGGTTTTATGACGTCTCGCTACAAGACTTATCGCGGGCTGTTCAGCACGCCATTCTGGGGAGAAGGATGGGCGCTCTATTGGGAGCTGCTGCTGTGGGATATGAACTTCGCCAAAACGCCTGAGAACCGAATAGGGATGCTGTTTTGGCGGATGCATCGCTGCGCGCGAATAATCTTTTCGCTGAGCTTTCATCTGGGGAAGATGACTCCGCAGGAGTGTATCGATCTGCTGGTAAACCGAGTAGGGCACGAGTTGGAGAACGCGACGGCAGAGGTGCGACGATCATTTGCCGGGAACTATGGGCCGCTGTATCAGGCAGCGTATCTGTTGGGGGGACTGCAATTGTACTCGCTGCACAAAGAGCTGGTTGGATCGGGAAAGATGAGCAATCGAGCTTTCCACGATGCGATACTCAAGGAGAATCGCATTCCCATAGAGATGGTGCGCGCGATTCTGACCGATCAGAAACTGAGTCGCGACTACAAGACCAACTGGAGGTTCTACGGAGCCAATCCCGGCGCTCGTTGACCCGGATGCAATGGTTTTGAGATCAAAAGGCGAAAGTCAGATCGGAAACGGTTCGCCCTTGCGTATGTGGCCAGCGTAGTCTGCCTGTCGACAGACGGCGCCATTTGAAAGACAGCAGCCATGCGCCTGTTCAATCGCGCCCGACGCCGAGCGCATCGGCCACGCGATTGATGTAATTGAACCACGCCGCGATCAGCGTGATCTGCAAAATAGCCGTGTCGTCATAGCCGACGGCGTGCAATCGCTCGTGATATTCGGGCGTGATCTGCGTTGCATCCTTAGTCAATTGCACGACGTAGTCGAGCATCACGCGCTCGGCTTCGGTGATCGGCGCGCGGCGATAGTCTTCTTTGAGCGCGGCGACCAGCTCTTCATCCAATGTGACCCGACGCAGAAACTCTGCGTGCGAGACCACTCAATAATGGCAGCGGTTCGTCGCCGAGACCATCGTCGCAATCATTTCATGCTGCCGCCGCTGTAGCGGCAAGTCAGGCGACATGAGCACACCGAAGGTGGAGAAAGCATGATAGAGCGCGTCGGGGATCAAAGTGTGAGAGGCCACGATGCCGGGCGCGCCGTCGTCGACCGGCTGCACCGGTGTCGCATATTCAATCGGGTAGAGTGCGCGCTGTGCTTCCAACATGCGGCGCAACTTCTCGTCAGCTTCTTCTAGAGGAATGGTGCGAATCCAGGCCATAATTCATTTCCTTTCTGCCGGAGCAAACACGAGCCGATAGACAGGCGCTCCCAGTGCAATCAACACTACGCCCAGCAACGCTTGCTTCGGATTGCGTCCCCCCGGTAACAGGAGCAACACGACTTGGCCATTCCCGCCTGTTGTCGGGAAAAGGCCGACGGCAATTACCTCGCCCACGACCATTGTCGTCGTCGCAGCGAGTCCGAGTTGGCGCTTGAGCGTGCCTGCTGTCGTTGTTGAGGTTGCCATCAATTCAAAAACAGCGGCGAGTCGGCTGTCCACGCCGCTTCCGTATGCGGGCCGCTCAAAACGCGAATCGCACAGCCAACTGAAAAGCACGCGGCCCACCCGAACCAAAGACGCCGCCCGCCGTCGTCACCGGACGCCCAAAACTCGATGACTTCAAATAGCCCGGCTGACTCGGATCATCGCTGTCGCGGCGCAGCACGTTCGCAAAGCCCGAATAGTTCACGTTCGACACACCAAGCACATTCGTCATGTTGAAGAGGTTGAAGACTTCAACTATCGGTTCTAGCCTCACGCGCTCGCTGAATCGAATGACCTTTGATACGCGCAGATCGAATGAATTGAAGCTGTCGTTGAAGCGCGCATCGTCGCTCACAAGTGGCAACGGCTGCCCGTTAATGCCGCCCGCCGCGTTGAGTCTTTGAATAAAGGCATTCAGGTCAGCTGCCGACTTGAACAAACGCCCGCCCGCATTGCGCTGCAAGACGGGAATGCGCGAACTTGCATCGGGCAGGAGAATGTCCATCGGCACGCCCGAAGCCAGCGTCCACAGCGGCGCGAAGCGCACTTCCCACGGCAAATCGAACACGCCCGCAAAGACGAAGCGATGACGCTGATCGTTCGGCGTCGGCCCGTACTCCAGCCCGATGCGGCGCGGATCAACGGGGCCATTCAAGAAGGGGATTTGATCATCATTGGCATAGTTGAATGCCTTCGAGAGCGTGTAGGAGGCGCGAAATTGATAATGATTCGACATTCGCTTCTCCACGCTCACGAGCAAGCCGTCGTACTTCGTCTTGACGCTCGACTCAAGATTCACGACGCGATCCGGCCCACCAACGACGGGATTATTGACCTGCCCGATGGTGCGCCCGATGATGAAGTGCGCGCCGAAGTTGTGCACATAATCGGCGCGCACAACGAAGTCGCGCGCGAACTCGCGCTGAATGCCGAAGTTCGTCTGTTGCACCATAGGGTTTTGCAGCCGGTTGTCAATGATGTCAATGCCCGCTGCGCCCGCGCCGGGCAGGACAAATCCCGTAAACGGATTCGCCAATGTCGGAGCGAACGGACGGAAGCGGCCCGTTGCCGGATCAATGAAGATCGGCGCGCCCGTCTGTGGGTCCCTGAGCGCATTGCCCGCGCGCACCTGAATCGCCAGCGACCGCCCGTCCAGCCCGCGTTCGAGCGAGGCAATCTCGAGCGTCACACGGTCGTAATAAATCCCATAGCCGCCGTGAATGCTTGTGCGCCCATCCTTCGTTGACCAGTTGAAGCCGAAGCGCGGCCCGAAGTTGTTCAGGTCGCGGCCCCGCTTGCCCTGCAAAAACGGCGTCACGAGCCGATTGAGGTTCTTCACGCCGCTGATGTTTTTTACATCCGTGTCGAGTTCATAACGCAGTCCCAGATTGAGCGTCAGTCGCGGATGCACGCGCCAATCGTCCTGCGCGAAGAGCGCGAGGTGCGTGTTGTCCATGTTCGGCAAATCCAATTGTCGGTCAGGCGTTGCGCTGCGCAGCGTCACAGCAAAGAGCAGATCATTGTCGTCAACCCGTCCGTCGCCGTTGCGGTCGAAATCGGCGAAGTCCTGCACGAGTTCGATTCTGCCCTGCTGAAAGACGCCGAGGAAGAAGCCCGCGTCAATGCGCTGCACTTCGCCGCCAAACCTGAGCATGTGCGCGCCGCGAATGAGCGAGAGCGCATCAGAAAATTGCAGCCGGTTCAACTCCGTGCGCTGCGGCACGCGGAACGATGCGCCATCCTGCAACGACGGGAATGTGAGCTGCGGCCCCGGCGTGACGGGCAGTGTGCGGTTCAGATAGTTGGTCACGCTGAAGCTGAAGCTATTCAGCGCCGTGGGCGACAAGACGCGCGTGTAATTGACCAGGCCCGAATGATAACGATTGTGGCTCTGCTGCCGCTGCGAGGCCGAGCCGATAGAACGCTCCAACGTGCTTGCGCCTGTGTCTGTGGCGTTTTCGGCAGCATAGCGAAAATTGAGTTGATCATTGTCGCCGAGCTTGAAGTCGGCGCGGGCAACACCGAGCAGATCGGTGAGCGGCGCCAGCGCGAAGTTGCGTCGAATCGTGCGCGATGTCAAATCGCGTTGACCGACGAGCACTGCGCCGTCCTGATCGCGATACTCGAATGCGCCGAAGAGCCACGCGCGGTCTTTCTTGATAGGGCCGCCGAGCGTCGCGGCGTATTGCTGCCGGCTGAAGGGCGGGTCGGGATTGCGGCGATCATACGTCGCGGGCAAGCCCTGCAACTTGCGGTCGCGCTCGAAGAACGAAAACGATCCGTGCAGCTCGTTCGTGCCCGACTTGGTCACCACATTGATGACCGAGGAACCGGAGCGACCGAGTTCCGCAGAGAAACGATTCGTTGCAATCTGAAACTCCTGTACCGCATCCTGTGGGATGTTCACTAACGGCCCGCCCACGGCATCATCGTTGTTGTCTGCGCCGTCAATCGTCACGTTCCCGCCGCGTCCGAGTTGCCCGGCGGAAGAGATCAACACGCTGTTCGTCTTCGTCGGGTCGAAGTTCGGCGCGGGCGCATTGCCCGGAACAAGCAACGCGAGTTCGAGGAAGTTGCGCCCGTTGAGCGGCAAGTTTTCAATCGTGCGCCGAGCGATCACGCCGTCCACAACTGACGTGCTTGTACTCACGAGCGAGGCATAATCCGAAATAATCATATCGGGGTCATCCGTGATGCCGGGGACAAAAAGCGTCAAATCAAGAGCAGTGTTCTGCCCAACTCTGATGCCGACGGGCGACACAACCTTTTTCTTGAACCCAGAGGATTCCGCGCTCACTTCATACTCGCCCGGAGCAAGATTGGTGAAGACGAAGACGCCTTCGGCGCTCGTCGTTATCTCACGCTGAATGCCGGTGTCAAGCTGTTTGGCGCTGACCTTTGCCCCGACGATTACGGCCCCCGTTTGATCCATCACACGCCCGCTCAACGTGGCGGTCGCGGACTGTTGCGCGAAGGCAGTTGTGGCCAAACAGCAAACAGCAAGAGCAAGTCTGAGATGCTTCATTGATGAATCTCCCTTCCCGATGTCTATAAACGGCTGCCGGAAGCAGGCCAAAGCCGATTCTTATAAGATCCGCCTGCATCGCGCCTCGATCAATTCAACGTTTCGTTCGCCTGAGAGTCGCTGCTGTGCGTTTCGCGGTAGACCTTGATCGCCTCGTCCTCCGATGGCAGCCGCAGGCCATCGGCAAAGCGGTTCATGCAGGCGAAATCGCGCGTTTGCAGCAGCACTTCCATTGCGCCCCGTTCGTCGAATTCAGCCCTTACAAAGTACTCCGCTCAATGCCGGAGGCCAGTTGTACGGGCAGGCTAACAATAACTCGGAGTCGCTTCTTTGTCATTAAACCGGGGTGGGAGATTCGGCTATAACTGAAGTTATACTATTTGGAGTTGGTACAGAGCTTTCGCGCCCTCAGTAAGGGTACGTGAAATCAAGTACAGATAAGGCTTTTAGACTGTTGTAGTCCTGAAAGCCTTGTCCTAACTGGATGCCATAGATGATCGTAGGAAATCAATTCCATTTCACCTGTAGGTTTTGGCCTGGCAATTTCACTGCCTAAGCTTACAACAACTACCAGCGTCGATAGAGCGTTTTTGCTTGCTTTAATGCTGGGACGATCCTCAGCAAGCAGTAGGCTTAAGCAATTGCATGAGAGTATAAACAATACAAACAAGCGCCACATGAGAGATGATTGCTTCAGCCATGCGTGCTTGACACTTGCTCAAACCCAGGTACTGCGCGGGCATCACGGAAAAATACTTCTACTACAAAAACGCCTGCGATAGCAGAAAATGTGTTCCAGGTTGCTCAGCCACAGTGCATTAGTTATCAGATACTTGGTGCGACCAGCTTCAGGCGCGGTGTCATCTTTGATTACCGTCAGCAGCGGCAAACCGGTCGAACAATGTTCTACGTTCTACGTTGAAAATTAAACGTCGAACGTCGAACATCGAACGCCGGCGGACGGCGGACGTTGGACGTTTTGAGCGTCGAACGTCGAACGATGTCTGCCCCTGAGAACATCGAGCAATGGCATCGCAAGGCGCGTGAAATGGGCGCGAGATATATCGCCCGCTACCGGTTCGCCGCCCGTGCCATAGACACGGGCCAAGGTATAGGTGAAACGGGCGCGAGATCTATCGCCCGTTACCAGGGCTGGAAATTAGCTTGGTTGCGACTATGTATATTACTCATTGTTCCTCTCTTGCCGATCAAGGCCCGCTACCAGGGCGCGAAATTGCTTGGTTGCGACTGACCCAGGGTTGGCTCATCTAACCGATTTGCGCAAACCGAGCCTGGGTGTGCGCCAATTCGCTCCTCAGAAAATACTCTGGGAGCGCAGGCATCTTGCCTGCTTGTTTGCGATACAGCGCATGAGCAGGCAAGGATGCCTGCGCCCCCAGGCTTTTCATCATTTCAGGGCATCGCAACGCGACATGAAAGCTCCTTGAGCACTGATTGTTTACCTGAGCCCCAGGGTTTTCACCCTGGGCTTTATGCTGCACGCCAGCTCCGCTCGGCTGTCCTCAGCCTCTCTCAGCGGGGAAACATTTACAGGAAAATTTTTCTTCATCCTTGCAATTCTTCTCTTGACAGGTATTCAGAACAGGTGTAACTTCGTTTCGGATTCAGTAGCTTGGATGTCTTTTATAGATAATTTCTCTGAATAGTCTCTGATAAATCTTTTAATCAATCTTGCTCTGAGGGTAACCGAATGCAGCAGGTGAAGCTAACAGTTGAGTTTTCATCTCTCGCTCGATTGGCTCTGAATCGGGCAGCGTGGATGCTGAAGAGCGGTTGAGCTTGCTATCGAAGT
>Ga0073934_10003915_pt1 | contig 25985 bp, 19 predicted proteins | sample LarsenN4metaG_FD_76834 | JGI IMG/M metagenome (GOLD analysis project Ga0073934, IMG submission 76834) | Hot spring sediment bacterial and archeal communities from British Columbia, Canada, to study Microbial Dark Matter (Phase II) - Larsen... ... | reverse complement strand
GGTTTCGGAGCTGCGCGGAGAAGCCAGTGAAATTGTCAGCGCCCATACCGGTAAGAATAACTGTTTTTCTATGAGGCATGCGAAAATTCCGATTAAAGCAACTACGCCAATCAAACTGAGAAAAGGCTCGGAAGTTAAATCCAGCGTTAGCAGATTCCCGATCGCAAACCAGGCTCTGTGCCCGCTCTGCAGGGCCGCCATCAGAGGCTCCGGTCCATGGTTCCTGAGTATTGAAAGGATCCAGGGAGAGATCATCGCCAGGACCAACAGGACGACAACAATAGAAACTGAGATGCCTCGCTTGTTCTTGTTCAAAAAGAAGAATTGAAGGAGGAGTGTATAGGCGATAAACAGACTCATCTCGGGATGAGAAAGGATTGTCAGGCTGGCGAAGGCTGATAGGATTACCGCAAATCGGGCAAGAGGCTCCCGGTACAATCTGAAACCCATGAAAATAGTCAATATTGCAAACAGGAATCCGGTTGCCCTCGTCAATCCGCCGCCCATGACGAGCCATTCGAAGCTCCGCGGCAGCATCGAAAATGCAAATGTTGCCAGCGCTGCCTCAGGTTTCGATCTGAGAGAAGCAATCGCAAGCAGATAAAAACAAGGAACCGTCAGTGCACTCATGAATGCAGGGAAGACCCTTAATACATCCAACAATTCGACATTGCCGACGCTCGTTATTGTAGCAGCCAGATAAAATGGCAAAGGTGGATAGACGAATGGAATTCTCAATCCATTATAGGAGGTAAAGGGCGGAATCCTGAATCCCGATTCGAGCAAATCATGGACCATGGTGTAGAACAATCCGCCGTCATTGATAGGGAAATCTGCCGTGACTGCCGGGGTCAACCTTACATAGAGTCCGAGGAGAAATGCAAAACTCACAGCAAAAATCGTGGGGAAATCGAAATTAGAGCTCTCCCGAGTGATTTGTCTGGCAATGATCACCCTGTTTACGAGGTGGAAGTTCATAACTCAGTCCTCCCGGCGGATGTAGACAACTGCGATCTCATCCTTATATCCATTGAACCAATCAGAGCTCTTCTCCAATTCTCGAGCGAGTCCAGAGCTGGCTTCGATGAGAACCAGGTTGACATCGAATTTCATCAGCTTTTTGTCCCATTCAGGGCTTCCACTCGATATTTCCGAATACAACCGCAGTAATTCTTCACCATAAAGGTCTGTCCGTCCATCGATGAAAACAGGATATTCACGCAGCTCCCAGCTGATAAATCCTCCCCAATTGTATGAATTGAACAGCCGCCCTTCCGGCTGGTTCTTTATTATCCAGCTCACCGCGCCGACTGGGAACATCTCTGCCTTCAGACGGTCCACCACTTTAGCTTCTGTAACAATGATTAACTTCATCACTCCAGCTGTGAAGACTATGATCAACAGAACAATATTCAGAAGGCGCAGCTTTCTTTCAGTATATCCATTCTTAGGGGCCTGGTCCATACCGCCTGTTTTTACAATCAATCCACTGCTGAGATCTTGCTTTTTCTTCAGAAAGTGAAGATCGATCTCGGCCAGAAACCGGGCCATGATCGGAGCTGTTACAATGGCGAAGGGTGCGAAGTTACGCTTGGCCAGCAGAGCCATATAGCCAAAACCGGCGATTTGTAAGAATTCAACCAAATCCAGCTTCCGCCGTGAGAAACCAACTGCGCCAATCACTCCTATGAGCAGCCAGATGAACGGCTGAAGCGCGAGTTCGTGAAAATCCGGGGATGCCCACTCGTCAATGGATTCACGCAAAAGTCCGACGTTGATTGTCTTTAACGGTATGGTCCATGTCAATACGCCGTTCGGATTAATAATCACAGCCGCCCAGCCTGCAAGTAACCACAGTCCTGTCCTCCAGATATTGCGCCAGGGTATCTCAAGATAATCGCGGAACCCCACGATATTGTTTAATACGTCACCCGCGAGTGTCAGCCCCAAGAAGATAAACCCCACGATGTAACCCCCATGCAGGTTTGACCAGATTATGAACAATGGGATGATCATCCACATGCGGTCTTCCTGGCGCCATTTATTGCTGTAACAAAGCCAGGAGAGTCCTGAAAGCATCAGCAATGTGAATATCTGCGGTCGAGGAGACCACACCGGCGCAGCAACTGCGCACGCAAGGACAATGACAAAACTTCGCATGATCGGGCTCCCGCGCATTTGGTAGTAGACCAAGGTCATGCTTATCGCTGCGATGACGGCGACGAGCCCTGCAACGCCAAAATTGCCTGTGATTTTGTAGACGTTGTATATAATCACCTGTCCCAGCCAGCTGTGGTTGATCCACGGTTCTCCAAACCGCGTATAGGAGGTGTGGTCGACCAGGACCGGTCTAAGAGTCAACCAACTTTCTTCTCCAGCCCGTAGATGCCACCAGAAATCGGTGTCCAGGGGTACACGAGCTGCCATTGTAAACACGAGCAGAAACACCAGGCGCGGCATGAGCCATTCGAGTCTGGACATATTGCTCCAGACACCGATCCGAGCCGAATGAACACGAGTTAACCAGGTGTCCTCTACCGCAAACCTCATGGTATTTCCAACCCCAGTCCTAACTCCTCTGGTTCGATACGCTTCGATAAAGAAAAGAAGACGTGATAATCCCCGATCATCTTTTCCTTCCAGGAAATATCCCTGGCAGAAAACTGCTCGCGCAGGTAAGAATCCAGAGCTGGGTGCTTTGTCGTAATGTATGCAACCTGTTCTGAGGATTCGACCAATTCCTGGTAGACCGGATACCGGTCGTCTCGCGGTGTATATCGAAAATCCTCGTGGTACGGCAGCCTTGGGACGTATATAATCTCTTCCTCGGATAAGAATGCGATTGGATAAGCTACCCAGTAATTTGTATATCCACGGGTTTCCCCAGCGGATCTGAGAAAATCGATCAACGCAGCATCAAACTCGTGATCGATCTGTGCGATCGCATCAAACTGGGTCGTCAAACCCGGAGGATATTTCGTAGCCGCTTGTACCGTTCCCCAAAGGTTGAACGTGATGATGATCGGTACAATCAGAAAGATCAACCGGGAGTACTTCGCAGCCCATTGCTTGAGAGCCTCACCCGCCATAATTGCCAGGACTACTGTCGCGGGCAGAAAATATCTCCCGGAAGGATCGGCGCCGAACGGAGTCAGACAGAATCCAATTCCCAGGGTCACAAGCACACCAGCGAACAATGGAAGATGAGAGATGTTTGTCTGTGACCGATTCCGAATTGCCATGCCGTTGTTTCTGATGACGTAAACAAACACCCCACTCCACACCAGCAACGCAGCGGGGTTCAGAGGGAGTGCGAGCCACCGAATCTCCCAGGGCGGTCGCAGTCCCATAACGACTGTGCTCCCGAGTACGACGAAGTTGAACAGTCTACGAACAACCATTTCCAGTAAGTTCAAACCCTCGACACCCGCGATCGCGCCTCCAGCCAGCTCTTCGATTAATTCATAAATACCCGAATTAACCGCGTACAACAGCCATGGCGCAGCACCAATGACGAATCCGAGAAGGCCAGCAGCGATTGAAAGATATTCAACTGGTGTTCTATGCTGGATACTTCTACTTGTTCCGTCCAAATTTTCAGCCAGCGGCTTATTGCGCGACCCAACGAGTATCCAGGCAAGGAACGCTATCGACGCAAAAGCATAAACCAGGGTCAGGCCAAAGCTCCATAACCCCAACCCGATTAGAAACCCCAGGCTTAACCAGAGCAGGCTTTCAGCTCCTCGCTTATTGGATTGAAGGTGATCGGCTAAGTACAAAGTAGTCAGCAGAATCAAGTTACCGATCAGCAGCATCTCCCCATATCCGCCCAATGAAGCTGTCGTATAGAGGGTCAAGTTGACCGGGGGGATTGCCAACAGCCACGCCCCGGCTACGACAGCAGCTCGCGATCCGGTGATTTTCCATAACATGAGCGCGCTCGTGGCGATTGTCGCAAGGTAGAGGATCGCCTGCACCGCGCGCAATATCCAGACCTGGTAGCCAAAAATGTAAAAACCGATCGCGGTCAGATAAGCGTCCAGACTACCCATGTAAGCCTGACCATAGAAGAATACGGGGTGCTCGCCTGCAAGAATATGCCGAGCCATTAAAGCGACGATGGCTTCATCGCTGTTGAACGGCACCCTGTCTGTCAATACCAGGCTCACCTTCAGGACGATTGCCGAGAACAACGCTGCTGCAAGCAACAGATGGAAGCGATATCTGAAAAGACGGTTGGAGCTCATTGCAGATTTGTCAACCATCAGACCCTAAACAGACCATATAATCTTCCTGCGTGCGGGATTCTCCGCGCGAACGGAATTAGATGGAATGTTCACATCCCTGAAATCCAGATTATTTTAGCCGTATTCACAAACTCGCATGATTACATTTCTGCAAACTTTCCTCCGCCATTTTCGGAACAACTGGATAGGGATAATTATGGGATTGGTGTTGACCGCACATTACTTTGCCGGTATTGCGAGCACACCTTTTCATCCCGACGAGAGCACCCAGCTTTTCATGAGCAGTGATTTCAAAACTCTTCTTACTGCACCGACTGCCTTAGCATGGGATCCAGTTACAGACGATTCTGCTGCTCAACGTTATCGTCTGATCGACGCTCCACTTACCCGGTACCTTGTGGGCTTTGGCCTGATGATAGTCGGAAACAATCCTCCGAAATCTGACTGGGATTGGTCGGCGGATTGGCAGGAAAACCAAGCAAGGGGATCTCTCACCGATGCTGGCGTTCTGCTCGGAGGCCGAATCACCTTAAGCCTGCTGTTTCCGATGACCCTTTATTTCGTTTATCTTGTTCTCACGAGATTTTTCGGTCGGTCCGCCGGTCTGTTTGGTATGTTCCTGTACGGTACGAATGCTCTCGTGTTGCTCCACACACGCCGAATTATGGCAGAACCCGCCCTAGTGCAGCCATCGCGCTCGCCCTGGTCAGTTTATCGGCAGCTCCCACCCGTCCCTGGATCATCGGGCTCGCAGCAGGACTGGCATTCAACGCCAAACACTCAGCAATAGCTTTTTTCCCAGTCGGGCTGATCGCTGTGATCTGGCCGATTCCCCGATCCAAAATTCATCTGCGCAGATCAGTCCGGAATGGGATCGAATACGTTGCGATCTTCATGGCGATATCTTTGCTTTTGAATCCTGTATTCTGGAAAGAACCGCTTGAAGCGATCCAGGCATCTCTCCTGGAACGGAAGGATCTTCTTACCAGACAGGTCAATGAAACCGGAGAGCTGGCACCAGGTCAGATATTGAGGACTCCTGGCGAACGAGCTGCAATCCTGCTCGCAAACCTATATGTAACTCCCCCAATTGTTTCTGAAGTTGGGAATTATGACCAGGATCTTGAAAATGACATCAATGCCTACATGGAAAATCCGGCCAACAGTCTTTTCCGGGGTTACCTTTGGGGAGGCATTAGCCTGGGCGGCACATTACTGGGGGTTGTTGTGTGGGCTTTCAGCATTCCCGGCACAGAGCCCAGACTCAGGCGTTTCATGACACTACTGCTCTTATACTCTCTATCTCAAGCAGCGTTTGTCATATTTTTTATCCCCCTCCCCTGGCAGCGGTACAGCATACCCATGGTTCCCATCACCACCTGTTTGACGACGGTTGGATTTTTCTGGTTAATGAAAACCTCCCGCCGTTATTTGACCGGCGGGAGGCTGAGAGCGTTATTACCCAAGATATTCGCGTAACTTTCTGCGGATAGCTGGGTGACGCAGTCTGCTTAATGCTTGAGCCTCGATTTGCCTGACACGCTCCCGAGTAACCCCCATCTTCCGCCCAACTTCTTCAAGGGTATATGCCTGACCATCCAGCAATCCATACCGCAACTGAAGGATGCACACCTCGCGCGGGGGTAAACCATCCAGCACCGATTCCAGATGTTCTCGCAGCAAGTTGTACGTGGCAGTATCATCGGGAGCAGGAAGTTCATCATCCTGGATGAAATCGCCAAGGACAGAATCTTCTTCGTCATCGGTCGGGGTCTCCAGAGAAAGAGGTCTTCGCGCGACCTGGATCATGTTTTCGACTTTTTGTGGAGTCACTTCCAGTGCTTCGGCGAGCTCGTCAACGGAAGGATCGCGTCCCAGCCGTTGGGTCAGCTGATGCTGGACGCGCAGCAGCTTGTTGATCTGGTCCCCCATATGGACCGGGACTCGGATCGTCCTCCCCTGGTCAGCGATTGCACGGGTGACTGCCTGCCGGATCCACCAGGTAGCATAGGTGCTGAACTTGTGGCCACGACGGTAATCGAACTTTTTCGCTGCACGGATTAGCCCGATGTTGCCTTCCTGGATTAGATCGAGGAACGGCACTCCCCGACCCATGTATTTCTTCGCCACGCTGATCACTAAACGCGAGTTTGCGGTTATCAAATGCTCCCTTGCAGCCCAGCCGTCCTCAATTAAGCGCTGAAGCTCTTGCCGGCGGCGGGGTGTTACATTCCCACGCGCCAGCTCTTCGCGTGCAAGCCTTCCTCTCTCAATTCTTTGCGCGAGCTCGACTTCCTCTTCTGCGGTCAACAACGGGACTCGACCAACTTCTTTCAAATACAGCCCGATGGTGTCATCTGTGTCGATGTTTGCCAGGTAATTATCGTCTACCGAAAGGACTCTTTGAGTCTCCTCCTCGATTTCCTCTTCCTCCGCCAGTTCTTCTTCCGTCGGACCGCCAAGGGAGCTGTCTTCAACGTATGGGATCCCTGCGCTCATCAATGCAGCGAATGCTTCTTCTAATTGGTCAACGTCCTGTTCGGCCTCAGGGAAAAAATGGAGAATATCATCATACGTCACGTATGATTTTTGTCGTCCGAGTTCGATTAACCGTGCAACTGCGTTCTGCACTTCATCTTGATCTTCGATAGAAATCAACAAATCTTCGTTTATCAACTTTACTCCCGGACCTGTCCTGGAGCAGGTCGCTCATTTCAACACTATCCTAACCAGAATACAACATTTTAGAACCAAAATCAATACCCAATATTCCCCAAGATGCCAGTCCAAGGGTCTTAAGGCTGCTGAGTCGCAGTCTCTTCAACTGTGGGGGTCGGCGTGGGTGTTTTGACAACTGGCGGTGTGGTCAGGAGATCTATCAGAGAATCCACGTTAAAGGAACTGACTATCGCGACAGTCCCATCCTCTTGCATTAGATAATACCCGGTCTGCGTGGGTGTCTTCGCGCCGATGGTCAATGATTCTTCACGTCCGTTATCAAACCTGACTGTAATCCGGTAGTTCGCGGGCTTCAATCCGATCAACTCCAGGGCTGGTGGCTCCTCGATTTTTGTGAGTAGATTAATTCCCTCAATTGTGTTGATCACCGAAGCGATCCTGGACGCATCCACGACCTCCGCCGGAAGATTTACGAGAGTCCAGTTCCCATTTGGATCGAGTTGTAGCTCGATCAATCCACCATTGATCGCAGAGATTCTCAAACCGGTGATGAGAGCACCTCCACTATCGAAAAGGGGAGGATTCGTCGGGGTCGGAGAGATTCCACCTTCCCGCTGGTTTTGTAAACGCCCCAGCAGGACAGCGCTTCCCAGGAGGAGCAGAAAAACGCCAAGCAGCAACCAGGTTGACCGCCGAATCATCGCCTTTCATCCTCGCCGTCTACGTTGAATCCAGACGACAATCCCCGCGACCAGGATCGTACCAGGCAGTATAAATACTGAACCAAGCAAGATCAGGTTCAATGTGTACCTGCCAGGCGGGACCAATAATCGAGTGACATCTTCCTTTGGCGTCAGGTTCAGCAGCTCTTCCCTTTGGGCCACCCAATCGACCGCATTCACAAATAGATCACTATTGCCGAACTGGTTGTAGAAATTATTGGATGCGAAATCGGCGTCTCCAAACACGACCATGCGCGCTTTATTGGTTGAATCATCTACAACGGCAGCGATGTTGATCGGACCCAGGACATCCGTTCCTTCATTGGGTTGAATCTGGGGTGCCTCGTTATCCTGGGTCTGGTCCCTGAATGCATTCAGATCACTCTCTGCCCACGACTGTTGTGAAGTCAGGATGAGGTCCAGCATGAACGCCTGTGAAACGCTGCTGTCCGTCGTAACACTTCTGGCGGTGGGGAAGATTGTCAAGAACCCTTTCAATTTTTCAGTAATGATATGGTCGCCATATTGGTTTGACACGGCGAAGAAGGGTTGATTGGAGGTCAGGTCCACCACCAGGTCCTTTCCCAGCTTGATCCCCCATTTTGTTTCCAGATATTCTGCCAGTGGGTCAGGGTCTTCTCCAAACTCTGTAAGGGGCAGCGGCTCCGCCATCACGATCAGAGCGCCGCCCGCTTCGAAATAAGTAGAAAGTGCCTGGACTTCTTGTTCAACAAGCGGAATCCTCGGGCCAGCGATCACGATGACACTCGCATCTTCCGGGATCTGATTTTGCGCCACCAGATTTAATTTTTCGACGAGGTAATTCTTTGATTCGAGCAGGGATTTTATCTCGCTGTACGATGCCTCTCCTGTCCCTTCCGGATCGAACTCTCCATGCCCGGTCATGAAGTAGATTTTTCGTTCCCCTGGGCTGATTAATTTGAGCAGTGCTCCAGTGATCTCCCGCTCATCCACCAGCGTGACTTGCTCTTGGTGTTCCCCAAGAACGAACACCAGAGTGCCATCCCGGGTGATGTTGTACTGTTGAGCGGTTGCAAACTCGACATTTGGATCAATAAATTCATAATCCAACTTGCTCCGGCTGTGGAATTTGTATTGATCCAACAACCTTTCAGCCTGTTGAGAATTCATTTGTGGCGTATAGAACGCATACACCTTAACGGGTCCAGGTAGACGATCGATCGCTTCAAGGGTCTCGGGCGCCAGGGTATACTGCTGGTTTTCTGTTAGATCCCATCGTTCTGGGTTGTTATAGACCAGATAGTTCACGACTGCAACGATGCCGAAGAAAGCGATCGACATAATGATCGTATTGCTTCCGTATTTTGCCTGCCGTCCGGTATATGCGATCCGCACCTGCTCTGGATCCAGGATAGCAAAGACAGCCAGACCGACGAAGATTAATCCCAGGCTGATTTGAAGCCATAAAGTAAATTCTCTCTGCACGATGTACAATCCGGCTGATGCCACGAACGCCGCTAATGACAGGTACAAGCCAATTGGAGCAAACCTTTTAAGTTTGGACATCATTATCGCCATCTCCGGGTTTCAACAGCCATTGTCCCTATGAAAAGGGCCAGTGCAGTCAGACTCAGGTAATAAACGATATCGCGCACGTCGATTACTCCCACATATAAAGTACTGTAGAAGTGTTCCCCAAAATCAAGGTAGGTCAGCAGACTTCCTCCCACCGCGCCGGCTGCCTGGGCAGGTGTGCCGATCAACCAAAGAACGAGTAAAATTCCCAAAGTCGTGAAAAAGGCTGCGATTTGATTGCTGAAAAATGCGGAGACTGAAACCCCAATCGCTACCAGAGACGCGCAGATCATGACCAACCCCAGATAACCTGTGACCAATGGACCCTGATCGATTCCTGGTTCGACCAGGGCATTCAACGCAATCGGAAACACCCAGGTCACCGCAAGCAAAGTCAGCATCAAGAGGAAACCACCAAGCCATTTTCCAACAACAAGCTCGAAATCTCTCACCGGGGCGGTCAGGAGCAGTTCGATAGTGCCCATCCTTTGTTCCTCAGCGATCAAACGCATCGTGATCGCGGGCGTCCCAAATAGTAATAGCGTAACCAGGGGACCAAGGATAAATCCAATCCCAGGTGCGATCTGCTGGAATGTGGCTGCAGTGATATTGACGTAGAACAAGAAACCAAGGATTAAAAGAATGATGAATGACACCATGTACGCAATCGGCGTCGTGAAATAGAGCTTGAATTCTCGTGTTGTTATTATCCAGATGTTTCGCATACGTCAATCCTCTTCAAACGACTCCAGCTTATCGTCGGCTTCGTTCTCAATCCCATCTCTCATCTCTGGTGGAGTAGGTTCTTCCCGGGTTAACTCGAGGAAAATATCTTCAAGGCTCAAGCCAATCGCCTTCAGCTCGAGGAGATCGTAACCCTCGCCAACGATCTTCCTGGCGATATCCGGTCGTGGGTCGTGTCCCGGGAGAGATTCGATCTCGAGCGTTCCGTCCGGTCTTTGTTGGATGCCAGTAACTCCCGCCACTCCGCGCAGGAGTCCCTCAAGCCCATCGCCATCTTCCTTGACTCTTACAGCGAATCGTTGTGCTCCCGTTAATCTCGATTGCAGCTGTTCAGGAGTGTCTTCCACCACAATGCGACCTTTGTTGATGATCAAAACCCGGTCGCAGACTTGCTGTGCCTCGGAGAGAATGTGGGTCGACAACAAGATCGTTCTCTCTTTCCCCAGGTTTTGGATCAGATCGCGAACCTCTCGGATCTGGGCTGGGTCCAGGCCGATCGTCGGTTCATCGAGGATCAACACTTCCGGATCATGGAGCAGGGCTTGAGCAAGGCCTACTCGCTGTCGCATACCTTTTGACAGGTTTGCAATCAATCCATCTGCTCGCTCCTCCATGTGCACTATCTCGAGCACAGATTCAACACGATCTTCTGCATCAGACAGATGCCGAAGGTCAGCCATGAATTTTAGATAATCGTAGACCCCCATGTCTGGATATAGCGGGATTGTCTCCGGTACATAACCAACGCGGCGCCTCACCTCCAGGGATTGGTCGACGACGTCGAACCCGGCAATGCGAGCTTTACCTGATGTGGGTGGCATGTACCCGGTCAAGATGCGCATGGTCGTTGTCTTGCCAGCACCGTTCGGGCCCAAGAAACCGAGGATCTCACCTTTTTCTGCTTCAAAATTGAGGTTATCTATGGCTCTTCTTGCACCATAATCTTTCGTCAGGTTCTCGACCTGAATCATAGGTTATGCCTCCATCAAAACAACAAAAAGCACACCGATAGAGTCTTATCGGTTGTGCTCAACTACATACTCACCCAAGCAGCAGAATTCTTCGTGAAAAAGTATTTGTTAATCTGCTGCTGGTCATATTCGTGTATCACTATACATCAAATAAACTTGCAAAGTCAAGCAGTTCGATTTGTTCTAATAAAACACTAATCTAAATCCTTTGCTTGACACAATCGCATCCCACCTGTACAATCAAACCCGGTTATAACAATGGATGGGCGTTTTCATCGCCTGGGGGCGGAAGGTGTTTGCCCTGTGATAAAGTAATTTGCCAGTTAGTACGATCCAACCATTCCAACATCCTGGAGGACAAGCCTTTATGTTCGGTCTCAACAGCTTTGAGCAAACTGCTATTTGGAGCGTCTTAGGGATAGCAATCCTTGGTCTGCTCTATGCGACATTCCTGAGAAGCCAGGTCCTTCGAGAGGATCGAGGGTCAGCAAAGATGCTGGAAGTCTGGAATGCCATCCGGGAAGGGGCAGATGCTTATCTCAAACGCCAGTTGAGATCGATCCTTCCATTAATCGCCATATTGACGCTGGCAATCTTCGCTTCGGTCTACATCGTGCCTCCGACACCAGAAGCATCGGAGTGGTACTGCATGGCATTCAAGAACGCAACCGTTGAGACAAGTGAAGCCTGCATACATACTCTGACACCTTCAGAAGAACGAAGCGTAAGCACCCTGATTGGTATCGGTCGTGCCATCGCTTTCATGATGGGAGCGGGATTCTCCCTTGCGGTGGGCCAGATCGGGATGCGGATGGCTGTCCAGGCGAATGTGCGGGTGGCTGCCTCCGCACGAAAATCGTTCGGCGATTCGCTCAGGATAGCTTACCGCGCTGGCACGATCACCGGGATGCTGACGGACGGTCTGGGGTTATTTGGAGGAACGATTATATTTATCATCTTTGGCATTGCGGCACCTGACGCCCTGCTTGGTTTCGGTTTTGGGGGGACTCTGCTGGCATTGTTCATGAGAGTAGGAGGTGGCATCTATACCAAGGCTGCCGATGTCGGCGCGGACCTGGTCGGTAAGGTCGAGGCTGGAATCCCGGAAGATGATCCCCGCAATCCAGCCGTGATTGCCGATTTGGTAGGTGATAATGTCGGGGATTGTGCGGGGATGGCTGCCGACATCTTCGAATCCTACGAAGTCACCATCGTATCAAGCCTGATCCTGGGCGTCGCTTTGTTCTCGATCACCCACCACATCGAATGGATCATCTTCCCACTTCTTGTTCGCGGCATCGGCGTTCTCGCTTCGATCATTGGGACCTACAATGTTCGAGGTGGAAAAGGGAAAAGCGGCGATGCGATGCGAGCGATTTTCACTGGTTTCCTGACCTCTGCTGCCATATCGGTGGTGCTGTTCGGTTCGGTGGCTGCGCTCTACATGCGCAACGTGGATGGAGGCTGGTGGCGCCCCTTCCTGGCAACCACCGCTGGCGTTGTGCTGGCTATCCTCATTGACCGGCTTACGGATTACTTTACAGGCGCACATAGTTCACCTGTCAAAGAGATCAAGAAATCAGCCGACACTGGACCTGCGACTCTGATCCTGTCGGGAACGTCGACCGGGTTCGAGTCTTCTGTATGGGCGGTCATCGTCATCGCAGGCACAATATTTGCATCGATCCTGATCTTCGGCGGGATAACATCGAATCCCGTCCAACAATTCACATTTATCTTATATGGGGTTGCCTTGACCGGCATAGGTATGCTGACCTTGACCGGGAACAACGTCGCGATGGATTCCTTCGGTCCGATCTCCGACAACGCCAATGGGATCGGGGAAATGGCCTGGCACGATCTCTCTGATCCCGATACGAATAATGCCCGCCAGATCATGGCTGACCTCGATGCAGTCGGCAATACGACAAAAGCGATCACCAAGGGGATCGCCATCGGATCAGCAGTGATTGCAGCTGTCTCATTGTTCGGCTCGTTCATCACGGATGTCGGGAGAGTCGATCCCACCGCTCTGGCAAGCGGGATCAGGGTCTCGCTGCCGAGCGTGTTCGTTGGAATGCTCTTAGGTGGCGCCATCCCCTGGCTTTTTTCTTCTTTTGCCATTCTCGCTGTGAGTCGAGCAGCTTCACTGATTATCCTGGAAGTGCGGCGCCAGTTCAGGTTGGGCGTTCTCGACGGGAAGACCAAGCCGGATTATGGACGTCCGGTCGCACTGTCCACGTCTGCTGCACAAAAGGAACTGGTGCCGCTGGCCTTGATCGGTGTCCTCTCGCCCATCATTGTCGGGATGGTGCTTCAGGTGGAAGCCCTGGGCGGATTTCTGGCCGGGATCATCCTCTCCGGACAGCTGCTCGCCGTTTACTTGAATAATTCCGGTGGAGCCTGGGATAACGCCAAAAAACTTATCGAAGACGAGGCGAAAGATCCAGCAAACAATCTGGGCAAAGGCTCCGAAAGACACAAAGCTGCGGTAGTGGGCGATACCGTTGGCGATCCGTTCAAAGACACTGCTGGACCTGCGCTCAATCCGATGATTAAAGTGGTTAATCTAGTATCATTAATCATCGCCCCGATTATCGTCGTGTATAAGAATCTTGGTCTGGGCGGTTGGGGAGTTGTCCTCCTGCTGATCATCGTATTGGTTTGGGCTATCCGCCAGAGCAAGAAACCTGCGCCGAGTTTGAAAGAACTTGGAACTGCACCATCGGTGGGGGATTAATCTACTGTAATTACGAAGTGAGGGTTGCACAATGGCCATTATCTCGCTACGGGCATACAACCGTGAGATCGAGGAGATGATTGAAAACGGCCAGAACGAGGAAGCTGTCGCCCATTGCCGTTACATCCTTGAACATTTTCCAAAACATGTCGATACTTATCGACTCATGGGAAAAGCTCTGTTGGAAACCCAACGGCTGGGTGACGCTGCTGATGTATTTCAGCGCGTCCTTTCATGCACTCCGGATGATTTCATAGCTCACCTGGGCATGAGCATCGTCCGTGAAGATGAAGGCGACATAAACGCTGCCTTGTGGCACATGGAGCGTGCCTTTGAGACTCAGCCCTCCAATGCTGCAATTCAGGCTGAGCTGCGGCGTCTTTACGGACGACGGGAAGGGCTTTCGCCAGCGAAGATCCAGCTGACTCGCGGCGCATTGGCACGTATGTCTGCGAAGAGCAATCTGAATTCACAGGCAATCAACGAGCTGCGCGCAGCTCTCGCGGAGGATCCATCTCGACCGGATCTCCAGGTACTCCTGGCAAAATTGTATGCGATCACTGGTCAAAATCTCGAAGCGATCGAAACCTGCAATACCCTTTTGAAAAAACTCCCATACTGCCTGGAGGCAAATCGCATCCTGGCGGAACTCCTGCCGGGCACCGAACGCTCAAAGGACGCAGCAATCTATCGTGCAAGATATGAAGAGCTGGATCCTTATGCTGCCAAGATCTCTCCAGCTTCTCCATCTCCAGACCTCGTCCCTGATGGTGCTATAAGCCTCGATAAACTTGAAATCCCCGAGTCAGTTGAGACTGCTTTGGACTCGGGACAGCCAGGTTGGGCTGCATCTATTGGCGTCGCCATTGACGATGAAGAAGAAGTCCCCGAATGGCTGGCCGGTATCACTGCTTCCCCTGGATCACAAATGAATAAAACTGTTCAGGACGGTGAAACCCCGCACAAAGAACCTGCCGGCGAAAAGGATATAGTGGATCTCCCTGGTGAAGTTCAACCTGAGGATATGCCAGATTGGTTGAAAGAAATCCAGCAGAGAACTGCTGCGCCAACACAAGAGAGTGATTACGAACCTTTACCAGACTGGCTTAAACAAACAAAGGAGGGAGAACTTGAAGGAGTTGGTGAAGGTGCCGAGATCTCGCCGGTCGCATCAAAAGGTGAAGAGACTGAATCTGAATCACAAGATATAATCGAAGATAGACCGATTACGACCGATCAGGTTTTTCCCGCGGAAGATCGTCCCTCCGTGCTTGATGATGTATTCTTGATCGGGGAACGAAAGCCTGGAGTTTTCATCCAACCTGGGGAAGGAGTGGATATGGTTCCGGAAGGTGAAACCGAAAAAGAATCTCCAGAGGAGTCCGAATCTGGTGCTCATGAGACCGAATCAGGTGAACAAACAATGCCCGTCCCGGGTGCCAAACCCGAGACCGAAACACCCGAATGGCTTACTTCTGGCGAGATCGGCGAAGCGGTTGAGGATGAAGTTCCTGAGTGGTTGCAGGATCTCGGGGAAGGGCTTCCTGAAGAACTTCCAATCGTCGCAGAACCAGCATCCGGAAGCTCAACGATACCCGGCGCAGAAGACGAGATGGCAGAAATATCCCCGGGATCGCTACCTGATTGGCTGGAAGAGGTCTCGAACGAACCCACCGATCGATACACCGGCGCGACTCCGCTGAATGCAGAAGAGATCGCCGGACTGGAGGATGAGGAAATCTCTAAGGCGGAAGTTCCCGATTGGCTTCGCCAGATGGAAGAAGAGTTTCTCAAGGATGTTGAAGAACCACCAGAAGAGTTCGCTGAAGCCAGCCCTTTGCAACTGACGCCGGATGAAGAACCCTTCATGAGGGGAGATATCCCGTCCTGGTTGATCGATGCAATGGAAACGGAGGAATCAGATATCCTGTCGACATCCCCTCTGGGAGCCGGACCCGAGGAGATTGAAACCATTCAGGAAGATACTCAGCCTGTACGGGTTTCACCTGAGAAATTCGAGCCTGTTTCTGGACCAGAATATCCCTCTGAACCCTCGACGCCGGGATACGATGAGAATTATAAAGAGGGATTACCGGCATTCCTGGAACAGGTCGAGACTCCAATGGAGCAGGAGTTGTCCGCTGAGCTGCCAGCCATGTCTGCTGAGGATGAGGCTGCTGCGCTCGCCTGGCTGGAAAGCCTGGCAGCCCGGCAGGGTGCTCTCGAAGAAGAGCTCCTGACAGAGCCCGCTGAGAGGACAGAAGAAATACCCGAATGGGTCCAGCAAGAAGCTGAAGGCGAGGGCCGGAGAGCGCCGTTGGAGGAGGTCTTAATTCCGGATACTGAGGCCGTCGAGGAGGAGATTGCGCTCGAACAGGTGTTGGAAGAACCCGTAGAAGAGCTCGCTGAGCTTACGGAGTTGGAGATCGAGGCCGAAGCCGAAACTTCACCCGCTGCGCCAATAGAGATCGGATCAGAATGGGTCCCTGAAGTCGAAGAGCAGGCGGAGGCTGAAGCCATCACCGAACCTGCGCTTGAAGGAGAAGAAGAGCTGCCGGCCTGGCTGCGAGAGATCGATCAGGAAGCGGAGGTCGAAACCCAACCATCCTGGTCAGCCATCGAAACCGAAGTGGAATACGAACGACCACCCGAATTCACTCCAGCCAAGCTGGACATTAACTCTGCCTCTCTTATCCAGCTGGAACGTATTCCTGGTGTTGGTTTCATTCTTGCCCAGAACATCATCAACTACCGTGAAACCGAAGGTCCTTTCGAAAGCCTCTCTGAATTGGAACGGGTCCCCGGGTTTTCGATGGACTTGATGCACGAACTGGAGGAATATCTGTCGGTGGAAATCGTGACCGCCGCGCCGCCGCCTCCCTCCACGCAGCCGGAGCTGCAAGGAGCCTGGGAGAAAATCGCTTCCGGCAATATAGAGGCAGCTATGAAAGAATATTCGGAATTAATCAGGCAGGAGCGCTATCTCGATGACGTCATCAGAGATCTCCAAGAAGCGATTTCCCTCCGTCCTGTGGATGCCATCCTCTATCAGACCCTTGGCGATGCCTTCGTCCGGGCAAATCGATTGCAAGAAGCTTTGGACGCTTACGATCGCGCTGAAGACCTGCTTAAATAACCGAGGTGAATCATTGGAGCGAACTTTAGTACTCGTAAAGCCGGATGGCGTTCAGCGAGGGTTAATTGGTGAAGTGATCACGAGGCTCGAGAGGCGGGGATTACGCCTGGTAGGAGCTAAATTTATATGGGTAAGCGAGGAATTGGCCGAGACTCACTACGCCATCCACAAAGGAAAACCATTTTATGAAGGGTTGATCCGTTATATTACTTCTTCGCCAGTCATGGCTATGGTGTGGGAGGGCCCGAACGCAGTCGCGGCAGTAAGACAGACGATGGGCGCTACCAGACCAACAGAAGCTGCGCCAGGATCCCTGCGTCACGATTTCGCCTTAGAAGTCGGCAGGAACCTCACCCATGCTTCCGACACCGTCGAAAATGGGGATTTGGAAGTAGCACTTTGGTTCAAAGAAAACGAGCTCGTCGATTGGACTCGCTCCATCGACGCCTGGATTTTTGAATAGCCGGCCGCGGTGTTGTGTTATGATAAGACGATAATCGGACTTACCCTTTAATGGTGTTGTGGGTTTACCCTGAATCAGACAGAAGGATTTACCGGTGCTCCCGAAAACTGACATCCAATCACGTTTGAATCCTATCCTGTTTACAGTCAAGAAGCCTGGTCGCTATACAGGGGGTGAATTCAATCAGGTCCTAAAAGATTGGGAGAGTGTCAGGACACACGTTGCCCTCGTTTTTCCAGATATTTATGACCTGGGGATGTCGAACCTGGGGCTGGCCATCCTTTATGATACTCTAAATCAACGCCTCGACACGCTTACCGAACGAGCCTACTGTCCATGGCTGGATATGGAAGCTGCAATGCGGGCTGCGGATATCCCCCTATATGCTCTCGAAAGCAAGCGTCCGCTGCGTGACTTTGACATCATCGGATTCTCCCTTCCTTACGAGACGCTCTATACGAACACACTGAACGCGCTCGATCTGGCTCGAATCCCCCTCTTCACGACGGAAAGGGACGAAGAAGATCCCCTGATCATCGCTGGTGGACACGCCACCTTCAATCCAGAACCGATGCACGCCTTCATCGATGCTTTTGTTATTGGGGAGGGAGAAGAGGTCATTCATGAAATCGTCGAGACACACCAGAATTGGAAGGCAGAACGCCGCTCAAGGAGGGAGTTGCTCGAGGCTTTGTGTGCTATCGAGGGTATCTATGTACCCTCATTCTATGAAGTGAACTACAACCAGGATGGGACGGTGCTCGAGATTAACCATACATTCGAGTCAGCTCCGCTGCCAGTTCAGAAACGAATCGTCGCAACACTGCCTCCTCCCCCAACCCGCTTTATAGTTCCGTATATCGACACGGTCCACAACCGCATCCCGATTGAGATAATGCGGGGCTGCACGCGTGGATGCCGGTTCTGTCATGCAGGTATGGTGACCCGACCCGTCAGAGAACGGACGGTTGATGAAATCGTCGGTGCGATAGAGACGGCCGTTCGCCTGACAGGCTTCGAAGAAGTCGGACTGATGTCGCTCTCTTCTTCCGACTACACGCACATCGTGGATCTTGTAAAAGCGGTGAGCGAAAAGTTCGCTGGTCGCCACCTGTCGATTTCCCTGCCTTCCCTACGAATTGAAACGGTCTCAGTCGAGCTTATGGATGCGCTTCAGGGTGACCAGAGGAATGGATTCACTCTGGCTCCGGAAGCGGCAACAGAGAAAATGCGCCAGATCATCAATAAACCGGTCAGCACCAGCCAGCTGCTGGAGACAGCACGGGAGATTTATTCCCGAGGTTGGACGAATATCAAGTTGTACTTCATGATCGGCCACCCCTCTGAGTCTTTGGCGGATGTCCAGGCGATCATTGACCTGTGTAAATCTGTCCTCGCTGAGGGGCGACAGGTCCTCGGTCGGAAAGCGTCATTACACGCGGGTGTGAGCACCTTCGTCCCCAAACCGCATACACCCTTCCAGTGGGTCCCCTGCGATACTGTCGAAAGCATCCAGGCCAAGCAGAATTTGCTGAAACGTGGATTGCGCGGCGATGGTTTGAAACTGACCTGGACACAACCCGAAGAGACTCTCGTCGAGGCTTGGTTATCACGCGGTGATCGCCGCATGGCAGAGGTTGTTTACCGGGCATGGGTCCACGGCGCCAGGTTCGATGCCTGGAAGGATCAGCTCAATTTCCGGGCATGGCAGCTTGCTTTTGAGGAATCAGGACTGGACCACGCTTTCTACACACACCGCGAGCGCGCGCTCACGGAAATTTTCCCCTGGGAACTCATCAGCACGACGGTCCGTAAGAAATTCATGGTCCAGGACTTTATTCGAAGCAGGCGAGGGGAAACGCTGGATGATTGTCGCAATGGTTGCTACGCCTGCGGGATTCTACCCACCTTCGCCGATCTCCGCCGGCAGAATCCTGGGAATGTCTGGCAGTGCCCAGATGTTCCGGTTAGAAAGCAGAGACAATTGGTCCAATTAGACCTGCCAGTCTGAATGTGCATTGCATAACAATCCGCCGAAGGAGTCAGTCGAAAATTAATCGATGACGCGTCTCCGGATAGTCTTTTCGAAGACCGAATCCATGCGTTTCACATCCCACCTGGATCTCCAAAGGACGTGGGAGAGGACTTTGAGACGGGCTGGGGTGCCAATGGTCTTCAGCCAGGGTTTCAACCCACGCCCTCGCATCCAATTTGCATCACCACTTCCGCTCGGTTTCACGAGCGAATGTGAAATCGTTGACGTGTGGGTGTCTGAAGACAGCCCGAATTTAGACCAAATCAAAGAGGAATTGTGCCGTTCCCTCCCTCCCGGGTTGGTAATCTCCAAAATCTATACCATCAATGAAAATGAACCGGCACTGCAGACCGTTGTACGATCAGCTGTATATCTCGTGACCCTTCTCGAGCCTGTTCAGGGCATTGGCGACAGGGTCAAATCACTCCTGTCAGAGCTGAACCTGGTCCGGAACCGCCGAGGACAAGACTACAACCTTCGTCCATTAATCAAAAGTTTGGAACTTGTTCCAGCATTGGAAAATGAATATCAGCAGATTCGGATGGAATTATCCGCCCAGGAGGGGAGAACCGGCAGGCCCGAAGAGGTCTTAGCAGCTCTTGGGATATCTGCCGAAAAGGTTCTGATCAAGCGCGAACGCCTCGTGTTTGAATCAAATAATCGAAACCATTCGTGGTAAAATTCCAGTCGAAATTGCCCCCATAGCTCAGTGGATAGAGCGCTGCCCTCCGGAGGCAGAAACCCGCGTTCGAGTCGCGGTGGGGGTACTATCCTTTAATCAAGATCCGCACCTGCCAGAATGGCTGAACTCCTTTTGGTTTCTCATAAGGGGTCTGCCTTGATGAATGTCGAAAGGCTTGTGCGGTTTTTTTTATGAAGAAAGATAAATCTCCTTTCATTCTGCACCCGCTATTGTTCGGGATTTACCCCGTACTGATCTTATTAGCAAACAACTTCAACGAGCTGCTCTGGACCAACTCGATTCGATCATTAATCAGTTCGGGTATCCTGAGCCTTGTGATCTATTTGACGCTGCTTCTTTTCTTGAAGAGCCCCCAGAAAGCCGCGTTACTAGCGCTCATATTATTGATCCTGTTCTATTCATATGGACATCTATACTATCTTTTGCGCAATGTCGCTTTTGGAGACTTTGTCCTTGGGCATCACAGGTTTCTCGGGCCTATCTATCTCATTGCCGGAATCTTAGCGGTCTGGTTGACTATCCGCATACGCCGCGATACTTCTCGATTGACAGTAATCCTGAATTTCGCAGGAATTGTCCTGGTTGTCTTCCCCTTGATTCAAATTTTAATCTCCATCGTGCTTACCGGAAGAGCTGCCGCAAGCCATATTGTGAGCCTCGAAGAACCAGCGCCGTCAAAATTGCCTACGAGTCCCAATGTTTATTACATATTGGTAGATGGTTATCCCCGAGCAGATTTCATCCAGAAATATATGGGATTGGATATATCGCCATTTATCAATACCTTAAGCCAGGTTGGATTCTTCGTTCCGACTTGCAGCCAGGCCAACTATACCGACACGCGGTTTTCGATGGCATCCACACTGAATATGACTTACCTGGACCGAAGTACAGGCGATCCAGAAGTGCTTTACTCAGGATACGAATTAGACTTCATGATTAAGGAAAACCTGGTCCAGGAGATCTTTACCGATCTCGGGTACACGATCGTGACTTTCGAATCAGGGTATCGCTGGCTGGATTGGGAAAACAGCGACTTCCATCTTCGCCCATCGCTCTCCAGAGAGAACACTTTTTTCAACGTTCGATTGAACGAGTTCGAGCAGTTGCTCCTGGACACTTCTTTGGGAAAGCTTATCCTGGATACTCAATTTCTCCTTACACAGGATGCCCTCTCACCCATCAGAAGAATCGTACACGGTCCTCGGGAAGCTCACCGGAACCGGGTGTTATTCACTCTCGATGAGCTCCCACGTCTCGAACAGACGATTCCGAGTTCGAAGTTTGTCTATGCGCACATCGTCTTCCCCCATCCTCCATTCATTGTGGATGCTTCTGGTAATCCTTTGAATAACGATCCACCAAACGAACTCGCTGCCTACGCTGAACAGATCCGTTATCTGAATTCCAGGCTGATAGCGATTGTTGATTCGATTATCCGGAATTCAGTATCTCCCCCAATAATCATCATCCAGGGCGATCACGGCGCTACCATCGATTATGATAAACATAATATTCCAGAATCTGAACGACTCGGCATCTTCAGCGCTTATTATCTTCCGGGCATCGATTACGGTGTGCTTCAAGAGACCTTCTCGCCAGTAAATAATTTCAGGCTGATATTTGACACCTACTTTGAAGGAAATTACGGGCTGTTGGAAGATCGGAGTATCATCGGAAGGCAAAGCCCTTACACTCGCATCTCGTGTGTTGGAAAATAATCGTATAATTCGAATTCTCTGTAAGAAATCTTGATTTAACTCTTGAACAGTACGAAGATTGGGAGCAATTGCCATGTCACAGAGTTGGCTAGACCTGGTCAAAACTGCTGGGTGGATCATTTCTTACTTAGGGAAAAACCATGCTTACCTCGATCCTGGATCGGGAAGCTATTTCCTCCAGCTACTGATTGCCAGCTTGATGGGTGGATTATTCGCACTGGGGGTCTTCCGGAAGAAAGTGATTGCATTCTTCCGAAGACTCATCAGCGGTCAAAAAGATGAAGAAGATAGCGATTCGTAATCGCCGGGAACCCTCTTCCTTCCGCGACCCAGCTGGATTCTTATTCGAGGAAAACAACACCATCTACCGACAGATCAATCCAGCAGGCTTGCAGGATTATCTATTCCTGATGAGATCTGGTCTATACCAGCAGCTGGTCGAAGATGGGTTGTTGATTCCCCACGACGAATGTAATCCTGTTCAAGAAAATCCTGCTGAGCCACTGATCATACGACCCATCAGAGTCCCCTTTATTTCATATCCTTACGAGTGGTGCTTCAGCCAGCTTAAGGATGCAGCTAGACTGACATTATCGATAGAGAAAAGAGCATTGAAACGGGGGATGACCCTTAAAGATTGCAGCGCCTTTAATATTCAATTCATCGACGGTAAACCGAAATTCATCGACACCTTGTCTTTTGAGCGTTATCAACCTGGAAAACCGTGGGATGCTTACAGGCAATTCTGTCAGCATTTCGTCGCTCCTCTCGCGTTGATGTCCTATGTTGACGTCCGTCTCAGCCAGTTGTTCAGGGACTACATCGACGGTATCCCCCTGGATTTGGCCAGTAGAATGCTCCCAAAAACCACGTACTTCAATTTTGGGCTGCTGATACACATCCATCTGCATGCAGGATCGCAGAAACATTTTTCAGACAGCTCGTCTCCTTTGAAAGAGATCCGTGGAGAGATATCCCTCCAACAAAGATTGGGTTTAATTGAAAGCCTGGATTCGCTGGTCCGCAAGCTGAGGATCACCACTCCAGCGGGCGGCTGGCGTGATTATGAATCGTTTCATAACTACTCTCCTGAAGCGGTCAAGTCAAAGAAGCAAACGATTATTGAGTTCCTGGAGCGCATCCACCCTTCTTCGGTGTGGGATATCGGCGCGAATACCGGAGTATACAGTCGCCTGTGCAGCCAGATGGGCGCTTCGACCATCGCCTTTGATATGGATCCATTTGTAGTGGAATGGAACTACCGCAGCTTGAAAAAAGAGGGAATCAGGAACTTACTGCCCCTTGTTCTGGATATCACGAATCCAAGCCCGGCTTTAGGGTGGGCCAATGAAGAAAGAAAATCGCTGGTTGAAAGAGGCCCTTCGGATGCAGTGCTTGTACTGGCGCTCATCCATCACCTCACAATTGGGAATAATTTACCTTTTTCTGTGATGGCAGAGTTCTTGCGGAAGATCGCTCATTGGTTGATCATCGAATTTGTGCCAAAAGACGATCCCCAGGTTTCACGCTTGCTGCAGGTGCGAAAAGATATTTTCGAGAATTACAATCAGGAAAGGTTCGAAAAAGAATTCTCGGTAAGGTTTGACCTGGTAGATTGCCAAAATATCACGGATAGCCGCCGAAGAATTTATCTTTTTCAGACCAAAACCGCTCAATAGGAATCAGAGCGTTTTGGCTCACTTCTTGCACCTCATCTCCACAGATATAACGATTTTTCTTACGGAAAAACCATGCAGAGATCTTCTAATCTTTATATCGTCAAGATAGCTGTTGTGATATTCGTAATCACAACCTTAGGAGCCTGCGCTCCGGCTCAATTCGCCAGCGTCCCTAACCCGGAGCGTGGCGCGAATCTGGATTCCGCTCGGGAAATATCCGAATCCGATCAGAACTTGGCTACCAGCTCCGGCAGTAAACTGGCCGAGGCGAACTTAAAAGTTCCGGATGGCATGGTTGGATTCGAGGGAAGTGTCTTCGTCGCACTGGCAAACGTGATTCAAAAACGCTGGATTCAGGCAGGGTGGAAGATCGGCGATCAACCAATTAATACGGATTTGGAGCAGTTGCCATCGGATTGTACGCTCTATCCACATGAAGGGGTGAGCAATCAATGGGTGGGGACGTGCCTTGGATATGTGCTCGTACCCAAAGATGGGGGAAGCCACATCTCCGTGATGCACACCTCGCGAGACGGGAATACAACCATGGTACAGATCGCACCAGCTCCTAATCCGTAAATATCCGGACGAAATTCACTTGACAAATCAGCATATTACCGCATAATCGATAATAATCTTCCCACCAGAGGCACGGATCTTGCAACGTCAGCCAGGTGACTTTACTCATAGCAACATGCCAGACCGACACTGAGAATGATACACATGTATCCTGCCCAACACCTCCGACTTTCACCTCAGATCCGCCCATTGACGACAGCTCACCTGGCACAAACGATGTCTCTTCTGGAACTATCAGCCCTTGAACTGGAAGAGAAGATCAACGCAGAATTATCCAGAAACCCGGCATTAGAAGTAATTGATCCTCGCCGTTGTCACATCTGCGGTCAGCCGCTGCAAAATGGCAGCACATGTCCCAGGTGCAGTCCGAAGACTGACTTAAATCCTTCCGAACCCGTAATATTCGTTTCACCGAGCAGAGAAAGCTACTCATCTCACCTTTCTGAAGATGAAGCCCGGGACGATGATGGTTTCCAGGTTAGCGAGGACCTGCCAACTTACGTCCTGCGCCAGATTGCTCCGGAACTTAGAATCGAAGACAGGTCAATCGCTGCATTCATTTTATCCAACTTGAATGATGATGGATTGCTTGAAATTTCACCCCTGGAGGTTGCTCAATACTTCCACGTGCCGCTCTCTAGAGTCGCGGAGGTGATCAGGTTGATTCAGCGCGCCGATCCCATCGGAGTTGGCTCGCCAAGTTCAAAAGATGCACTGTTGATTCAATTGGATGTACTCGGTGAATCCCGTCCGGTCCCAGAGCATGCCCTCCGTGCAATCGAAGAAGGGATGCACCTGATTAACAGGAATCACAACTATGAATTGGGCAGGCTATTGGGAGTCTCAACGAAGGAAGCCGAAGACACTGTCCGCTTTATAATCGAAAATCTCAATCCCTTCCCGGGTCGCGCAGCCTGGGGAGATATTCGCGATGGGTGCAGCCAGCCGGCCCCTGGTTTCAGCACACCTGACGTAATCATAAAGACAGAGTCAAACCGGCCTGATGCACGCCTGCTGGTAGAAGTTTTCTCCCCTTATGCCAGTATCTTGAGGGTCTCCCCATTGTTCCGCCAGGCAATTGCAAAGGCGCCGGAAGAGAAAATCGAACACTGGAAGGCCGATTTGGAGCAGGCGGAATTGTTGGTGAAATGTCTACAACAGCGTACCGCGACAATCGTCCGTTTGATGTCTCGATTGGTGGTTTTACAGAGACAGTTCATCTTGTTTGGTGATGGTTATCTCTTCCCACTTACGAGAGCCAGTATTGCGGAAGAACTCGAAGTACATGAATCCACAATTTCAAGGGCTGTCGCGAGCAAGACAGTGGAGCTTCCAAATGGAAGAATCGTGCCCCTCGCCAAATTCTTCGATCGCAGTCTCAATGTCAGGACTGCCCTCAAACAGATCATCGAACAGGAAACCTGTCCATTAAGTGACAGTGAGCTCGTCGATATTCTCAAGCGAAAGGGATTTACCGTCGCCCGGAGGACTGTTGCCAAATATCGAGCAATGGAGGGGATACTCCCATCCCACCTCCGGCGGATTACGCCAGCTGGAGCTCAACCATGAATCGCTCTCTACCAAGTTCAGCGATCGCCTGGTTCCGTAATCGTGGCCTGTCATTACCCGAAATTGGAAGTCTGATCGATTTGATCACAGGCGCGGCCATTTTGATCGACTTTAATCGCCGCAAGATAATTCTCGCGAATGCGGCAATGACTGAGATAACAGCCTTCACGCGTACAGAACTCGTAACACAGGAACTCGAGAATTTTCTCCCTGCCCTTGCCAGGTATAAATTCAGCGGAGATACTTCACCCGGCGCGGTTATGTTTAAGGACCAGCTGGCTACACGCAGTGGAAGACCCTTAGATGTCCGGGTTGGTTTACATTTCTTGAACAAATCCGGCACTTGGGCACTGGCTGTGGTTGAGACAATCGCCAAGTACGAAAATCTAATTGCGGACCATCAACGGATTTCTGAAAGACTCTCTGACATCCAACTCCTT
>Ga0073934_10003913_pt1 | contig 25987 bp, 18 predicted proteins | sample LarsenN4metaG_FD_76834 | JGI IMG/M metagenome (GOLD analysis project Ga0073934, IMG submission 76834) | Hot spring sediment bacterial and archeal communities from British Columbia, Canada, to study Microbial Dark Matter (Phase II) - Larsen... ... | reverse complement strand
GGCCGCTACGCAAACGATCTGGCGATTGCAAAGTTCGGCTACTGGGCGTGGGAACGCTTGGCGGATATGCTGCCGTATGAATACAGTCCGTAGACGTGCTCACCGGCGTTGTCGTCATCAAGCCGGGCATGGAGATTCATCCCCCACATCAGCACGCCGAAGAAGAATATTTGATGGTGACGGAAGGACAGGGCACCTGGCATCTCAACGGCAAAACTTTCGCGGCGCAGAAGGGAGACATTTTGTACGCGGCACCGTGGGACGTGCACGGTATCAAAAACACCGGCACCACACCGCTTACTTTTGTCGTGTGGAAATGGAACAATAAAGGCCTGGCGCTTCCAACCAAGCCGCCGCAGGGGAACAAATGAAATCTGCCCAAACGAGACAAAATAACTTTTTCTATCTGGAGGCTGATCATGATGAATCCTTTCACCAAAAAATTTCTGGCCATGATGTGCCTGGGCATTTTTCTTCAAACCGAGCCTGTCATTTTCCAAAATTCAGCGCTTGGGCTTTTTGAGAAGCACGGTGACATTGGCGATGTTCTCAAGCCTGGCGCGGTTGAATTCGATGCCAAAAAGAAGAGTTACCTCGTTGCCGGCGGCGGCGAGAACATGTGGTTTGACAAAGACGCGTTTCACTTTGTCTGGAAACAGGCCTCGGGCGACATTTCACTCGCGGCGGACATCCGCTGGATCAGCGCCGGCGGCGACCCGCATCGCAAAGCTTGCTTGATCATTCGCCAAAGCCTCGATCCCGATTCGCCCTACGCCGATGCGGCTCTCCACGGCGACGGATTGGCGTCGCTGCAATACCGCGAAGAGCGCGGCGGCCCGACGCATGAGATTCAATCCAACGTCACGGCGCCGAAAAGAATCCGCATCGAGAAAGAAGGCGATTATGTCTTCATGTCGATTGCGCGCGAGAACGAAGCGCTGCGTGCGGCCGGCGGCTCGTTTCGCATTAAATTCAGCGAGCCGTTCTTCATCGGGCTGGGCGTTTGCGCGCACGACAGCAACGCCATCGAGAAAGCCGTTTTCTCTAATGTCGAAATCGTGAGCGGAAAAATGCAAGCCGCGGGTGAGCCGGTTCGGCAAGCTCACGGCGAGCCGGTGTTGGAAAGCACATTGGAAACGATTGCGATCGCGTCGAAAGATCGGCGCGTGGTTCATCATGCGGCCGCACACTTCGAAGCGCCGAATTGGTCGCGTGATGGGAAAGAGCTTTTGTTCAATCAAGGCGGCAAGCTCTACACCATCCCGGTCGCTGGCGGTGAACCCAAATTACTCGACACGGGCTTCGCGACGCGCTGCAACAACGATCACGGCTACTCGCCTGACGGCACGCAACTGGTGATCAGCGATCAATCGCAGGGAGACAACACATCGCTCATTTATATTTTGCCGAGCAGCGGCGGAACACCGCGTCTGGTCACTCGTCTCGGGCCTTCTTACTGGCACGGCTGGTCGCCGGACGGCAAGAGGCTGGCCTATTGCGCCGAACGCAACGGCAATTACGATGTGTATTCGATCTCCATTGATGGCGGCGCGGAGACTCGGCTCACGACTGCCGAGGGACTCGACGACGGCCCGGATTATTCGCCCGACGGCCAATATATTTATTTCAACTCCGTGCGCACGGGTTTGATGCAAATCTGGCGCATGAAAACCGACGGCAGCGAGCAGCAGCAAATCACTTTTGACGATTACAACAATTGGTTCGCGCACCCTTCGCCCGACGGCAAATGGCTCGTCATTCTTTCTTATGAAAAAGACGTGACCGGCCACCCGGCGAACAAAGACGTGATGCTCCGGCTCATGTCGACAGACGGCGAGATTCAAGTGCTGGCCAAACTCTTCGGCGGCCAGGGCACGATTAATGTGCCTTCGTGGTCGCCGGATAGCCGGCAGGTTGCGTTTGTGAGTTATGCGCTGAAAGCTAAAAAGTAAAACGTGATACGTGATAGGTAAAAGGCATTACGCAATGAAATAATGCTGAACTCGTAAAAATGGAACATGAAACTCTTTAAAGTGTTTTGCCTCGCGAGTCTTTTCGGCGCTGCAACCGCGGCGATGGCGCAATCCGGCGCCATTGCCGGGCGGGTGCAAACTGCGGATAAAGGCGAGCCTCTTTCCGGCGCCAACGTCGTCCTGGTCGGATCCAATCTCGGTGCGACCACGGATGCAAACGGATTTTACCTTATTGCCAATGTGCCGCCGGGCAGCTATCAATTGCGCGCCACTTTTGTCGGCTATATCCGGACCACGGTCGAAGACGTCAGAGTGCGGCTCAACCTCACCACCACCATTAATTTCAAATTGAAAGAAGAAACCTTGCAGGGCGAAGCCGTGACGGTTGTCGCGAGACGCCAGACCCTCAACCCCGAAGTTTCGGCAAGCCTGGCCGACGTGGATGCCGAAGATTTGCAAAGCCTGCCGATCGCAACCATCGAAGATGCCATTCGCCTGCAAGCCGGCGTCGAACCGGATTTGACGATACGCGGCGGCAACCTCAACACCGTCTCGTTTTTGGTCGATGGGCTTAATCTGCGCGAAGGACGCACACACGCGCCAATCACCGGGCTGAGCTTTACCGCTCTTGAGCAAATGCAAGTTCAGACCGGCGGCTTCAATGCCGAGTACGGGAATGTGCGCTCCGGTCTCGTCCAGCTCGTCACTAAAAATCCGCCAGCCGATCGCTTCATCGCGGATTTTCTCGTCCGATACCGCCCATCGCAACGACTGAGTTTTGCGAACGGCGAAGCGCCAACGTCGGTAGGTTCTATAGCACAAGGCAATCAAATCATCGATGATTCCGGATATGATTTGGATATGACCATTGGCGGTCCGCTCATTCCTGCTTTTCGTCAGTCGTTGGGCAATCCGCGTTTTTTGGCTTCCTTTCGCCAAAAGTCGGAACCCTACCTGGATACTTATGACCGTCAAGAGCGGAGAGATCGAACCGCACAGCTCAAGCTCATTTCGGACCTCAAGCCTAATTTGAAATTGACCTTGATGGGCTTATATGGAAAAGTGCAAGGCGTGGCGGATTCGGTCAGCTCGATGATGCCGTCCGGCGTTCCTTCTTATCCTTGGGGTTTTGAAAACGATTTTTTCAAAAGCGCCGGTCTCTTCAAAACCGACAACATCGGACTTTCGGATATCGAGCATAAACTCGCCGCCGCGACGTTGTTGCACACGCTGAATGCGAATACATTTTTTGAGCTCAAAGCGCATCGTCTGGAATCCGACTATTTTTTGCGGCCCGGGCCGCAGCAACGGCTCATCGATCGCGACACCTCGAGCGTCGTGCTTTGGTCCGGCAAGCTCGACCTCACCAGCCAGCTCAACAGCCGCATGCAATTTAAGGCGGGCGTCGAGTACGTCGTGAGCGATTATGACATCGCTTCGGAAGTGAATGACGCCTGTTCGACGCGCGTCTATGCGCTGGGAAACGCTGCGGCTTTGCTCTGTTTTGATCGCGTCGATTTTGAATCGCCTTATCGGATTTATGAATCCTGGAGCGCCGCGCCGCATCAGGGAGCGGCCTATTTGCAAAGCAAAATTAAATTGAACGAAATGCTCATCAACGCCGGCGTTCGCCTGGATTATTTTCATTCACGCGGCAGCCGCCTGCTCTTCGATGACTTCAGCCGGTTTCTCAGCCAGACCGATCCCCAAACCCGCGCCAATTCTCTGTCAACCGCCCAAGCCAGGCGCCAGCTCGCGTTGAGTCCGCGTTTCGGCGTTGCCTTTCCCATCACACCAAACACCAAGCTCTATTTCAACTACGGCCACTTTCGCCAAATGCCGCAGGCGCAGCATTTATATTCAATGCAGGAAAAAATCTTTTTTGCCGACCGAAGCGGGATCACCGGCATCGGCAATGCCGATATCCCCATGCCGCGAACGGTGGCCTACGAGTTCGGTTATGAACAGAGTCTTTTCGACCGTTATTTGCTCAGCGCCGCAGCTTACTTAAGAGACATCGATAAACAAACCAGCTTTCGCATTTATCTCAGCGACGATGTCTATTATACGAAAGCGCTGCCCTTTAATTATAACGACGTCAGCGGATTGGAACTGACGTTCAGCAAGGTCAAAGGCGATTGGCTGCGGGGTTTTGTCAACTTCACCTATATGTCCTTCAAATCCGGCAACTTTGGTCCGGCGGCCGTGTTCCAAAATCCTTTAGACCAGAGAGAGTACAACCAGCTCACGCAAGACCATAATCAAAATAACGCGGCCTCGCAGCCGTATGCGCACTTTAGCTTGGAATGGCTCGCCTCGCCGCAGTTTGGGCCGCAATGGTTCGGCGCGAAACCGCTGGCCAACTGGCGGGTGAATCTATTGGGAGAATGGCGCGCCGGCAAAGTCTTAACCTGGAGCGGGCCGATCATCGATGATGATATAAACGCTTTCGGCATTCAGTACAGCCCGCATCCTCTCTTGCGCAACAACTTGCGGACGCGCGACTTTTACCGTCTCGATTTGCGCTTGAGCAAGATGATCGAAACGCGGTTCGGTTCGATGCAGTTATTCGTCGACGTCAACAATCTGTTGAATCTGAAATTTTTGTATTTCGAGCGGCCATTCGCCACGCTCACGGGCAATCCGTTTGTGGATTATAATGCTTATATGGCGTCATTGCATTTGCCTCAAGACACCTTTAAAAATCTCGATGACGATGAAGTCCCGTATCTTTTCATTCCTGGCGACGACCGTCCGGGCGACGTTCGCAAGGCCGGCGTTGCGTTCGTTCCGATTGAAATCGTTCGAAGCCAACAGCGGCTGCCGGCCAGGCCTCGGAATGAGAATGCGCTTTATTATGTCCACAACACGGCGGCTTATTTCCAATTTAAAAACGGGTCGTGGCAATCGGCGGAGGCGGCGTTCGTGCAACAGGTTTTGAAAGACAAGGCCTACATCGACATGCCGGATAAAAACAACCAGACGTTTCTCAACCCCAGAAGCGCCAGTCTGGGCGTTCGTTTATCTTTTTAATCAAAGGAGCAATCACCTCATGAAACCCTATCAACTCGTTCTGATCTTTTTTCTTATCGCTTTAGTGGCCAATCAGCTTCCATTTGAGAATGGTGTGAAACCCGCAAAGGTTGTCGAAGTGCCCGGCTATTGCGAAGGTATTGTCTTCGATCATAGCGGCAATGCTTACATCTCCGACACGCAGAATGGCACGATATACCGCATCACCAGCGATGGCAAGGCAAACGCTTGGGCGAAGACTGGCGCACCCAATGGCCACAAGATTTTGGCGGACGGCACACATCTCGTTTGCGATGGGAGTCAGCACGCGGTTTTACATCTTGATAAAGAGGGCAAAATTCTCGGCAAAGCTTCTTCGGAGTGCGATGGCACGCCGCTGCGCGCGCCGAACGATTTGACGTTGGATTCGAAGAATGGCGGCTTTTACTTCACGGACCCAGGCGGCTCGAATGCCAACGATCCCATCGGCACGGTTCACTATGTCGACGCCAGGGGCAAGACTCATCTCGTCGCGCAAGGATTGGCCTTTCCCAACGGCATCGTGCTGCGTCCCGATGGCAAATCGCTGCTGGTGGCGGAGAGCAATCATAATCGCATTCTCGTCTACAAAGTCATCGCTCCGGGCAAAGTGGGAGAAAGAAAGATTTTCGCTCATTTGCCCGCCAAAGCCGGCGATCAGATCGATAATCAGCCCGATGGTATATGTCTGGATCGCGATGGCAATCTCTACGTGGCGCATTACGGCATGCATCAGGTGCAAGTTCTGAGTCCGACCGGCAAGCTTTTGCGTCGTTATCCGGGCGGCAACCTCACCACGAGCAACGTGGCGTTTGGCGGTGCGAAGATGGATCAGCTTTATATCACCGGTGCCTTGGGCGACGAAAAGACCACGCGTGGCGCTCTCTTCCGATTGGACTTGAAGGGCGTGCGAGGCTTGCGGGTTTTGCCGAAGCGATGAAAGACTAATTTTTATTTCGTGTCATAGGGAGTATCACGGAGAAAAGCTTTTTAAGCACATTTCTTGATCTCCGTGTTTTCTCTGTTTGCTCCGTGTCTCCGTGTTAAATTGAGTCGTGAATCAACAAAAAATTTTATTCTGAGTTTGACGGCGTTAACGCCTTTTATCAGTTGCGTTTCTATCCGCTGGGAAACTTTTATGAAGAATGGTATCCGTATGCGCAAAATCCGTTGGGGCGTTCTCAGCACCGCGAGAATCGGCCTCCAAAAAGTCATTCCGGCGATGCAGCAAGGCCAACATTGCGACATTATTGCCATTGCTTCACGGAATTTGGAATCAGCCTTGCAAGCGGCGGCGCAGCTCGGCATTCCGAAAGTTTATGGCTCTTATGAAGAATTGCTCAACGATCCGGAGGTCGAGGCCGTCTATAATCCTTTGCCGAATCATCTGCACGTGCCGTGGTCGAGCATAGCGATCGGAGCCGGAAAGCACGTGCTCATCGAAAAGCCGATGGCGACGAGTGTGAGTGAATTGCAAAATTTGCTCGAAGCCGCGAAAGCGCATCCGCATATTAAAGTCATGGAAGCATTCATGTATCGCCTGCATCCGCAGTGGCTGAAAGCGCGCGAGTTGGCGCAAAGCGGAAAAATCGGGGAAGTGCGAACGATTCATTCCTTCATCTCCTTTTTCAATAATGATCCGAAAAATGTTCGCAACAAACCGGCGATGGGCGGCGGCGCGTTGTTCGATATCGGCTGCTATTCGGTGTCGATTCCCCGCTTCATCTTTGGCGCGGAGCCGCAACGCGTTTGCGCGCATATAGACCTTGATCCAACTTTCCAAATCGACCGCACGATTTCCGGCATTCTTGACTTCGGACTTCGGACATCGAACTTTACATGCTCGATGCAATTGGCGCGGCATCAAAGCGCGACGATCTTCGGCACGGCGGGAAAGATTGATCTTGAGATTCCATTGAATCCGCCTTTGGATCGACCGGCCAAAATATTTCTACAACACAGCGGCGGAACAGAAGAAATTCTCATCGAGGCTTGTAATCAATTCACGCTTCAAGGCGAGGCGTTCAGTTTGGCCATCATCAACGATGCGCCGGTGGCGGTCTCACTCGAAGATTCGTTGGCGAATATGAAAGTAATTGACGCGTTGTTTGAAAGCGCGAGGACAGGCGCGTGGATTCCTGTCCGACAAGAAAATAAAAAATAAGTGCCACACGGATTTTCCCAAAGCTCTTTCCGCGTGAGTTTTTGATCAGTGTGTAATCCTTTATTCATGGAGACGATAACATGAAACCAGTGGCTCGATTCTTGATCATTTATTTCTGTCTCACCACGATTCTCTTCGCGCAGGGACTGCCGGTTGCCTCGCCTGAAACGGTCGGACTTTCCGGTGAGCGGTTGATGCGGCTGGAATCCGTTCTCAATCTATATGTCGAGAAAAAGCAAATCGCCGGCGCCGTTGCTCTCGTGGCGCGCAAGGGCAAGGTGGCTTATCTCAAAAGCGCGGGCCTGCAGGATGTCGAAAAGAAAACGCCAGTGCAGAACAATACGATTTTCCGCATCGCTTCCATGACGAAACCGGTGACGAGCGTCGCGGTGATGATTCTTTATGAAGAAGGCCGCTTCATGCTCAACGATCCGGTTTCCAAATACCTCCCCGAATTTAAAGACATGATGGTGCTCAATCCCGAGCGGTCGACGAACGGCCAGGCGCAGGCTGATTCGCTCGTGCCCGCGAAGCGGCTGATCACGATTCGTCATCTGCTCTCGCACACGTCGGGGTTGACCTATCATTGGAACGATAAGCTGGGCGAAATTTACAAAAAAGCCGGCATTGCGGGCGGCCTCGGACTGCACAACGAGACGATCGCCGAGAACATGAAGAAGCTCGCCAAACTCCCGCTGCTATTTCATCCGGGCGACAAATGGGAATACGGGCTTTCCGTTGACGTGTTGGGCTATCTCGTTGAAACGGTCTCCGGAAAATCGCTCAACGATTTTTTCAAAGAGCGGATTTTTGCGCCGTTGAAAATGAACGACACGCACTTTTTTCTGCCGCCGGAAAAAGTCGCGCGTCTCGCAACCGTGTATCAATATTCCGCCGAAAAGGGGATGAGCCGGTTGCCCGACGCCGCGACAACGACGGGTAGCCTCGAATTTTCACCGGCGTATCCGTACAGCGGCCCGCAAAAATTTTATTCCGGCGGCGCGGGATTGTGCGCGACGATCTCGGATTACGCCCGCTTTGCGCAAATGCTGCTGAATGGCGGCGAGCTGGAGGGCGTGCGGATATTGAGCCGAAAATCCGTCGAGCTGATGACGGCGGATTTCGCGGGCGGCTTAAATCCGAATAACGGTTTTGGATTGGGTTTTGGAATCCGGCGCGCCCTGCCCGAAGGCGGCGAGCTGGGTTCGGCTGGCGCGTATGGCTGGAGCGGCTTTTGGAACACGCAATTTTTAATCGATCCTCGCGAGCAGATGGTGACTCTTGTTTTCACGCAGTTGTATCCCTACGCTGCGGTGGATTTGATGGACAAATTCGCGGTGATGGTTTATCAAGCGATTGTAGATTAGCACCAACTCTGCTCGTACTCATACTCCTACTCCTACTCGCCTTTAATGGTCTGAACAGCGAGTAAGAGTAGGAGTACGAGTAAGAGTAGGAGTATGCGTGAGAATAAAATTGAATAGGAAAATAACGTGACCTACTTGCCATCCCAATCCCGCTACGACACGATGCGCTACAACCGCTGCGGCCGCAGCGGCCTGAAGCTGCCAGCCATTTCGTTCGGTCTGTGGCACAACTTCGGCGGCGTCGACACGCTCGAGAATGGCCGGGCCATGCTTCGTCGCGCGTTCGATCTCGGCATCACGCATTTCGATTTGGCGAATAATTATGGCCCGCCTTACGGCTCGGCGGAAGAAACCTTTGGAAGAATTTTCCGGCAGGATTTTGCCGGCTATCGCGACGAATTGATCATTTCCTCAAAAGCCGGCTGGGACATGTGGCCGGGGCCTTATGGCAATTGGGGCTCGCGCAAATATCTCATTGCCAGTCTCGATCAAAGCCTGAAGCGGATGGGATTGGAATACGTCGACATCTTCTATCATCATCGCCCGGATCCTGAAACGCCGCTGGAGGAGACGATGGGCGCGCTCGATCACCTCGTCCACAGCGGCAAAGCGCTGTATGCCGGCGTTTCACAGTATGATGCCCAACAAACCAAACAGGCCGCTCAAATCCTACGAGAGCTTGGCACGCCGTGCCTGATTCATCAACCCATGTACAGCATGTTTGTTCGCTGGATCGAAGACGGCCTGCTCGAGGTGTTGCAAGAAGAAGGCATTGGCTGCATCGCGTTCTCGCCGCTGGCGCAGGGATTGCTCACGAACAAATATCTCGAGGGCATTCCGCCAGACTCGCGCGCCGGCAAACCGTGGGGATACCTCGATCGCGAAGACGTCACTCAGGACAAAGTGGAGAAGGCTCGCCAACTGAATAAAATCGCGCAGCAACGCCATCAATCCCTGGCGCAGATGGCGATTGCCTGGGTCTTGCGGCACCCGAACATGACGTCGGCGCTGATCGGCGCCAGCCGCGTGAGCCAAATTGAGGAGATTGTGGCAACGTTGAACAATCTCAATTTCACCGAAGATGAATTGAAAGCCATTGATGCTATCCTTCAAAAAGCTCCGAACTGAACGAAACAACACAACGGATAAAAGCTCCTAAGTTGTTTCAATCTGCTTGGATTTTGTAAAAGTAGCGGTTCTGTAAAAATGCGTGAGGAAATTATATATGAAAAAAATTCTCAAGCTCGGAATCGTCGGCGCAGGGTTTATCGCGAAGTTTCAAGCCCGCGCGATCATGCAAATTCGAAACGTCGAAATTGCCGGCGTGGTCTCTCGCACCTCGGCCTCGGCGCAGTCATTTTCAAAAATGGTCAAAGACAACGGTATCGGAGAAGGAACGGTTTATTCCGACGTTGCGGAAATGGCAAAACACGTTGACGCCATCGCGATCTTTACGCCAAACTTCACCCGCCTCGAGATCGTCGAGAAAATCGTTGATGCCGTGAAAAAGGGGGCGGCGTTGAAAGGATTGATCTGCGAGAAACCGTTAGCGCGCAATGTGAAAGAAGCCCGACGCCTCGTCGATCTGGTGAATGAAGCCAAACTCAAGACGGCTTATTTTGAAAATCAAATTTTCATGAAGCCGATTCGCACGCAAATGCAGCAGCTCGCGCCGCAGCAAAAAACCATGGGCCCACTTGTGCTGGTGCGCTCGGCGGAAGAGCATGGCGGCCCGCACGAGCCGTGGTTTTGGAATCCGACGCAACAGGGCGGCGGCGTTCTTTCGGACATGGGTTGCCACAGCATCGCGGTCGGATGGTATGCGCTCACTCCACTTGACAAACCGATAACCTTTCTGCAGCCCGTCTCTATTTCCGCCGACTGCTCATTATTGAAATGGGGACAAAAACAATGGCGCGAAAAACTCCTGCAAAAAATGGGCGTCGATTACAGCAAAACGCCGGCGGAGGATTTTGCCACCGGCATGATCACGTACAAAAATCCGGAGACCGGCCAACTCGTCAAATCGCAATTCACCGACTCGTGGATGTTCGAGAAGCAAGGGTTGCGTTTATTCATGGACGGCATGGGTCCGGGTTATGCGTTTGAAGTGAACACGCTCAACTCCTCGCTGCAAATTTTCATCGGCGACGCCGCAGCCGAAGCGGTTGCCGATGCGGAAACGGCGCTGGAAAAAGCAACGGCTTCGCGCGGTTTGCTGGCGGTGCAATACAACGAACCGGATTTATACGGCTACACCGACGAGAACGAAGAGGCGGCCAACGCTTTTCTCACGGGGCGCGACGGCTTTTTGCCGTTGAGCTACGGTCTCGAAATTACCAAACTCTGCATGGCCGGCTACATGGCCGCCGAGCGGAAAAAGACCATCGATCTCACTGATCCGGCGATGCAAAAAGAGCTTGAGACTTATGTGCCGCTGATTCAACAAGGCCACGGCGCGGAAGTGTTGTTCGCATAGCGCAGAGGCTACGCCCGCCGGGGCATGGCGCATAGCGTAATGGCCCAAACTACCACAATGCAAAAAAATTAAACCACCAAGACACAAAGGCACCAAGAAAATCTTATGGCCTTCGTGTCTTGGTGCCTTCGTGGTTAAAATAACGCGTTGTGAAAGTACGATAACGATAACAACACGGGAGCGTCGTATGAGATATTTCTCCCTGCTTATGAATAAATGGCAGCTTATTCTTTTAACGCTCGGCTTTTTCTTAATGAATATATCTTGCGCCGAGAAAAAAGAAAATCACTGGATCAGCCTCTTCAACGGCAAGAACCTCGACGGCTGGAACGTCAAGATTGCCGGACATGAATTGAATGACAACTACGGCAACACCTTTCGCGTGGAAAATGGAATTTTAAAAGTTTCTTACGATCAGTACAAAAACTTCAACGGCGAATTTGGCCATCTTTTTTATAAAGACAAATTTTCGCATTATCGTTTGCGCGTGGAATATCGGTTTACCGGCGATCAGGTTCCCGGTGGTCCGGATTGGGCGTTTCGCAACAGCGGCGTGATGCTGCACTGCCAGTCGCCCGAGAGCATGACGAAGGCGCAAAGTTTTCCGGTTTCCATCGAGGCGCAGTTTCTCGGCGGCAACGGCACGGATGAGCGCCCCACCGGCAATCTCTGCACGCCAGGAACGCATGTCGTGATGAAAGGCAACTTGATTACCCAGCACTGCATCAACTCGCGCTCAAAAACGTATCACGGCGACCAATGGGTGACGATGGAAATCGAAGTGCGCGGCGACTCTACCATTAAACATCTCGTCAACGGCAAAGTCGTATTGGAATACGAGAAGCCACAACTCGATGAAGGCGATCCCGATGCGCAGAAGCTCATTATCAACGGCGAGAAGAGGCTGCGCGAAGGCTACATCGCCCTGCAAGCCGAAAGCCATCCGATTGAGTTTCGGAGGGTGGAGATTCTGATTTTGAAAGGAACCGAATGAAACATCAACTCCGGAATTGCATGATCATCGCAGTCACAATTTTATCCGCAGCCGGCGCCGGCCAAGCGCAAAATTCCACCGTGCGTTACCAGCTCGGCATGAGCCAGCCGCATACGCATTTGTTTGAAGTTGAAATCACCATCGACGGCCTCGGCAAAAATGAAAAATCACTTGATTTCATCATGCCGGTGTGGCGCTCCGGCCGTTACGTGATTTTCGATTTTGCCGGCGGCGTGCAAGAGTTTGCGGCTGAGGCCAATAGCGCGGCGCTGTCGTGGCGCAAGATCGACAAATCAACCTGGCGCGTGGAAAATAACGGCAGCGCCAAAGTGGCCGTGCGTTATAAGGTTTTTGCCAACGAGTTTGATCTGCGCACGCGCGGCCTCGATGATCGCCACGGCTTCGTCGACGGCAGCGCGGTTTTCATGTATGTCGAAAAATTTCGCCGGCTGCCGTTGACGCTGCAAGTTATTCCGTTCGGCGACTGGCACGTGACCACCGGCCTCGACGCAGTGGCCGGGCAGCCAAATCTCTTTCGCGCGCCAAATTATGATTATCTCGCCGATTGCCCGTTGGAAATCGGCGCGCACCAGGATTTTGATTTCGAGGCCGAGGGCAAGCCGCATCGCTTGATGATTTTCGGCGAGGGCAATTGGGAGGCGACTAAGCTGATCGAAGATCTCCAAAAAATCGTCAAGACGTGCAAAGAGTTTTGGGGCGAGCTGCCGTATCAGCATTACACGTTCATGCTGCATTGCACGCCCTCCGGCGGCGGCGGAACCGAACACCTCAATTCGACGATCATGGGTACGCGGCCTTATATTTTTCGTGAGCCGGCGAGTTATCGCGGTTTCATCGGCCTGTCGATGCACGAGTTCTTTCACACCTGGAACGTCAAGCAACTGCGGCCTGCCGGCATTCATCCGTATGATTTCACCAAGGAAAATTACACCGAAGAATTGTGGCTGGCCGAAGGCGGCACCGATTACTACACGATGATCTTGACGCGACGCGCTGATTTCAATTCGGTCGAGCGGACGCTCGAGGCGTTGGCCTCGATGATTCGCAGCGCTTATGCCCGCCCCGGACGTCGCGTGCAGTCTTTGGCCGAGTCCAGTTTTGACGCCTGGATCAAGTTCTGGAAAAATTCGCCAAATTCGTACAATGCCGAAGTCGATTATTATGATAAAGGCGCGGCGTTCAGCCTGGTGCTCGATCTCGAAATTCGCCAGCGCTCCGAAAACCGCGCCTCGCTCGACGACGCCATGCGCGCGCTGTACAAAAGATTTCCGCTCGGCAAAAAAGGCTACACCAACGCCGGCGTGCAGAAAGCTGCGGAGGAATTGACCGGCAGCCGCTTCGCGGATTTTTTTGCCGATTATCTTTATGGAAAAAAGGAAATCGATTTCGCCAAATTTCTCGCTTACGCCGGCTTGGAAGTGGCCGAAAAAAAGCGCGACAATGCCGCGCCGGAGTTGGGCCTCGTCACGGCGCAAACCGGCGAGCGCACGGTCGTTCGGCGCGTGATTGCCGGTTCCGCCGCGTACGTTGCCGGCCTCGATTATAACGACGAGCTTTTGGCGTTGAACGGCAACCGCGTGCGCAGCAGCGATTTGAACGAACGCCTGAAAGATTACCAGCCCGGCGACAAAGTGACGCTCACGGTTTTTCGTGACGACCAATTGCGGCATTTTGAGGTGACGCTGCAAGCGCCGGCGCCGGAGTATCAAGTGCAGCGCGTCAAAGAGCCGAGCGCCCTGCAAAAGAAAATTTACAGTTCGTGGCTGAACGCCGAATGGCCGGAGGAAAAAACGACGAAATAAACTTACACCATCTGTCATCCCGAAGAGATTTTTTTGATATTCAGCATTGCGCTTGTGTTAAAAAGATTTTTCCAAAATGACATGTTGTTTTTAAACTCACCCAATCAATTCAAGCCAAGGAGGAAGGAGTATGATGAACACCAAAACCTACGCGCAGCTCAGCGTGATGATGTTTCTCCAATTTTTTATTTGGGGCGCCTGGTTCGTCACGTTAGGCACGCATCTGGGGCACATCGGATTTACCGGCAGCCAAATCGGCTACACCTATTTGATGAACAACATCGCGGCGATCGTTTCGCCGTTCTTCGTCGGCATGATCGCCGACCGGTTCTTCGCCTCGCAAAAGGTGCTGGGCGTTTTGCACTTGCTCGGCGGTTTTCTCATGTATGTCGCGTCGGATATCACCGCTGCTGGCGCGTTGATTGGCGGTTTGTTGCTGTACAATCTTTCATACATGCCGACCCTCGCTTTAGTGAATGCCGTTTCCTTCAATCAAATGGATAGCCCGGACAAGCAATTTCCGAAAGTGCGGGTATGGGGAACCATCGGCTGGATCGTCGCCGGTTTGGTCATCACTTTTGTTCTTGCCGGTTCTTTTGCAGATGTTGAAAAAAGCTCGGTGCCGATGAAAATGGCGGCCATTGCTTCGGTCTTGATGGGGTTGTACTCCTTCACGCTGCCGAACACGCCGCCGCAAAACGTCGGCAAAGAAGTGACCATCGGTGAAGTTCTCGGCCTCAAGGCGCTGCGCCTGCTTAAAGAGCGCAACTTCCTGATCTTCGTGATTTGCTCGCTGCTGATTTCGATTCCGCTGGCGTTCTACTACAATTTTACCAACTTGTTTCTGAACGAGCTGGGCATGACCGGCGTGGCGGGCAAACAAACCATGGGGCAAATGTCGGAAGTCATTTTTATGATTCTCATGCCGTGGTTTTTCGTCCGGCTCGGCGTGAAAAAAATGCTGCTGGTCGGCATGTTGGCGTGGGTGGTGCGTTACGCGCTCTTCGCCACCGGCGATATCGGCGCCCTGGTTTGGATGCTCTATCTCGGAATTTTGCTGCACGGCGTCTGCTACGATTTCTTTTTCGTCACCGGCCAAATTTACGTTGACCAAAAGGCGCCGAAGGACGTCCGCGCCAGCGCCCAGGGTTTTATCGCGCTGATTACCTACGGCGTCGGCATCGGACTGGGCTCGATTCTCTCCGGCAACATTGTCGATGCGTTTACTTCCGAGGGCGTAAAGCATTGGGGGCAAATCTGGTGGGTGCCCTGCGCGTTCGCGGCGGTGATTTCCTTGTTCTTCGCTTTGACGTTTAAAAATACCACCGCGGATCAAAAAGCGTGATTTGTGGAGCACTTTTGCTCCGGCTGTTCGTGAAAATCAAAAGGGCAACATCAATGTTGCGCCACGGTCGTCATGCAACATTCATGTTGCCTCTCTATTCTCGGAGAAGCGATGAAAACCTCATTCCAGTCGCGTTAATCCTGAATCGATTATCGAATGTTTTTATCAGCATGGATTAGACGCATTACCAAAGTTACTGTTTTCTTTCGAGGACTGGGAAATCGAATTTAAGCCAATCCCAAAGTCAGTTTTAGCAAAGGAGAAAATAGATGCCGATACTATCGGGCTAATGACATTTGATGAATGGAAAGGCAGTACTTGCAAGGAAACAATTCGCGATGCGATCAGAAAAAAAGCCAGTCGATATGGGTTACTCGAAAAGCCATATATTATAGCCTTAAACGTAATTACGTTACGGTTGGACCATACTCATGTTATGGAAGCTTTGTTTGGAACAGAACAATACAATGTTTCGTTCGAGTCGCCTTCAGAGCACAAATCAAGAATGACAAGGGCACGAGATGGGGTTCTATCTGGGCCTGATGGACCACAGAATACACGTGTTAGCGCCGTGCTTGTGATAAAATCTGTGAATCCATGGAATATGGCATTTCGAGATATTTGTATATATCATAATCCATGGGCAAGAAAACCCTATAGTGGAAGTCTCGCGATCCTTTCCGAAGTGAGTCCCAAAGATGGATTTTTAAAATTTAAGCAAGGCAAACACCCTATAGAAGTTTTTGGGGTTATAGAATTAAATACAACATCATTAATTTGAAAGGAGTCCCCTCATGCCACGCGGCAAACCCTCCAAAGGCAAGTGCGCCTACTGCGGCGCAGAAATAGCCAAGAATGGGATAAGCAAACACCTCCTGGCTTGCACGAGCCGCCAAGCGATCATCCAACAAGCCGAGCGCAAGAAAGTCGCCGGCGAAACATTGTATCACCTTCGCGTGCAGGACGCGTCTAGTGGTGGTGACTTCTGGTTAGATTTGGAAATGCGCGGCTCCAAAAGCTTGAAAGAGCTCGATTCATATCTGCGCGGCATTTGGCTGGAGTGCTGCGGGCACTTGAGCCAATTTTCAGTCGGCGGCTGGCAAGGGGAAGAAATATTCATGAGCCGAAAAGCCGGTGAAGTTTTTACGCGCGGACTCGAGCTGACTCACATCTACGATTTCGGAACCGAGTCCGTGACCCTGGTCAAAGTCGCCGGCGTGCGAAAAGGCAAACCCACCACCGCTCGTCCGATCGCCCTCATGGCGCGCAATCTGATGCCGGAAACTATATGTGCAGAATGTAAAAAACCGGCGACGTGTTTGTGCATGGAGTGTATGATTGAAGAAGGTCTATGGGGAGTGTTGTGCGATAAACACGCGAAAAAACATCCGCATGACAATTACGGCGAGCCGATTCCCCTGGTGAATTCACCCCGGCTGGGCATGTGTGGTTATGACGGCCCGGCAGAGCCGCCGTATTGAATTGAAAATTCTTCCAAGCAAATCATTGACCGGTCGCTAAGAGTGAAAAATCTCAGCGACCGGTCAATAATTGATTGGGCCAAAGATTATGCGGCAATACGCAAAGGCGTGTAGATTCGATGACCGGCGGGCATTTTCGGCACCGGTTGCCAAGCCGGAAGGGGCCATTCTTTGACGAGACGAGCCGGCGGTTTTTCTTGCCGCAAGAACCAGGCAATGGTTTTCGTCAGCCCCTCTTCCAAGCGAACGCGCGGCTCCCAATTGAGCAGCGCGCGCGCCCGCGAAATATCCGGCCGGCGGATTTTCGGATCGTCGACCGGCAGCGGTTTCTCAACAATCTGACTCGTGCTGCCGGTCAACTGAATGATCTTTTCAGCCAGCTCGCGGATGGTGATCTCGCGAGGATTGCCGATGTTGACCGGCTCGTGAACTTCCGACATCAGCAAACGATGGATGCCTTCGATCAAATCGTCCACGTAACAGAAGCTGCGCGTTTGCGAGCCGTCGCCGAAAATCGTGACCGGCTCAAGGCGCAGGGCTTGCGGGACAAAGGCCGGAATCGCGCGGCCGTCGTTTGGCCGCATGCGCGGGCCGTAGGTGTTAAAAATCCGCACGATTTTGGTGTCGAGGCCGTACGTGCGATGATACGCCATGGTCAGCGCTTCGGCATAACGCTTGGCTTCGTCATAAACACTGCGCGGGCCGATGGAATTGACGTTGCCCCAATAGTCCTCTTTTTGCGGATGCACCAGGGGATCGCCGTACACTTCCGACGTTGACGCCAGCAAAAACGTCGCGCCTTTTTCTTTGGCCAAACCGAGCGCCTTGTGCGTTCCCATCGCGCCGACCTTCAGGCTCTGAATCGGCCAGCGCAAATAATCCGCCGGACTGGCCGGCGAGGCAAAATGCAACACGTAATCGATTTTTCCGGCCACGAAGATGTAATCCGTCACGTCGTGCTTGATGAACTTGAACCGCTCGCCCTGCAGCGGCTCGATGTTGGCGATGTTTCCGGTCAACAAATTATCCATGGCGATAACTTCGTGGCCTTTTTTCAGAAGATAGTCGCAAAGATGCGAACCGAGAAAACCGGCGCCGCCGGTCACCAGTGTGCGAGGCATAGACTTCTCTCCATTGTTTGTCCTGTTCGAAAACAGCTTGATTAAAAAATGAGACCGGGACTCTCTCCGAGAATCCCGGTCTGGCTGTGTGTGGGAGAGGAAGAGCTTTTCGCATCAAGAAATTTCCTGTCATCCCACACCTTGGTTGATTTAACTCTGCTAGGTCATCTCTCCACACACTCAGTAAGCCGGACGCGGCGCGAGTTTTTGCATCCTGATTTTAAGCCATTGCGCAAAAACCAGCGGAAAGAAAACCGCATCATCGACGATGTAACGTTTCCAATAACGGCCCGGATTTTCCACGACACGATACAGCCATTCCAAGCCGCCGCGCTGCATCCAGCGCGGCGCGCGCGCGGTGAGGCCCGCCACGTATTCAAACGACGCGCCGATGCCGATGCTCACCGGCACATGCAGTTTGTGCTTATGGCGATGAATCCATTTCTCCTGCTTGGGCGCGCCCAAGCCGACGAAAAGAATATCGGGCTGTGCTTCGCGAATCATCGCCTCGATTTTTTTATTCTCCATAAAAGAATTGAAAAAATCGAACGGCGGCGAATAGATGCCGGCAACTTGCAAATCCGGATGGCGCTGTTCTAATTTTTGAGCTGCGGCGGCGGCAACACCGGGCGCCGCGCCGAGAAAAAAGACGCGATACCCGCGCTGCGCCGCGCGCTCACACAACGCTTCAAAAAGATCGGTGCCGTTGACGCGCTCGACCAGCGGCGTGCCCAGAAATTTTGCGGCCCACAACAACGGCACGCCGTCCGGCACCGACAAATCCGCCTGTTCGTAAATGCGCTTGAATTCCTTGTCCTTGCGCGCTTTAATCAGATGATCGACATTGGGCGTGATCACCAGGCGCGGCTTGCGCTCCGCAATAAATTTTTCCACTGCTGCAACCGTATCCGCCAGGCTGAGGCGATCAACTTTGACGCCAAGAATATTGACTTGCATGATCCCACACTCCAGTCTTCTAAGAACTATTATTCATACATCAGTTTAACAATTTTTAAGCGCGAGAGACATTGGCCATAGCAATTGTATCACCGAACATTTGCTCCGCCACCGGAAAACGCCGTTTCCACGGCATGAACATTCGCCGCAAGCGCGACAGTTGATCGGCGCGCAAAAACTTGACGAACTGCGGGTCGTTGATTCGCGGCTCGCCGCGCGCGAGCGCCAACAGGTAGCCCAGTCCAATCGACAAGCCGATCAGGCCATACGGCTTTTCGGTCATGCGATACAGGCAGCGCGCGACGACGAAAAGCGGATGCGAGCCGTAATAATATTCGCCCATGCCGGTTTTCATTTTGCCCCAGACAAGGCCTTTCGCCGCGCCCATTTGGCGCAAATGAATCACTTTGAGATCGGGATAATTCGCCGTTTCCCAGCCGCGCATGCGGCCGCGATACACATCGATCGTATCCCAACCCAGATGCGGCTCCAAACCGCCGATGTCTTCGAGGCAAGCACGGCGATATAATTTGATGGGGCCAACCACGAAATTGCGCGCGACTTTTTCTTGTATGAGCTTGCCGTCGGACTTTTGCAAATACGTCACGCCGCTCGCCATGCCCAAGCGCGGCCGCCGCGCAAATTCCCGCAGCAGCGTCGAAAAATAATCGGCCTCAAATTCCAGATCGCCGTCCATTTTGCAAATGAAGTCGGGCGTTTTATACGTGAGCCGTTCATAACCCGCGTAGAAGGCTTCGACCACGCCCTGCCCCGGCTGCCGAAAACCGCGATTCTGCCGGCGAATCACTTTGATCCACCAATGTTCGGCGGCGGCAGCCTCGGCAATTTGAACCGTCTCGTCGATTGAGCCGTCGTCAACGATAACCCATTCCACCGGCCGGTGCTCCTGCCGCACCACCGAGGCAATCGTGCGCGCCAGATATTTCGCTTCGTTGCGCACCGGCGAGATGATTGAATATGTGCCTGACATGTTTTCTCCTTTGCTACGCAAATTGCAGCGTAAGCGTTCCTGTAAAAACTTTTCTCCGCCACGCGGAAACACGCCCGCTTAGCGAAGCGGAGTCCAATGAATCGGTTTCGCGGGAATTGCGGCCGGCGTCGTTTCCGGAAGCCTGCCGCAGAATGCTTTGCAGCAATTTTTCAGTGTTGGCGGCGAGGTCATGATAAATTTCAATGTGCCGCCGGCCTTCCGCCGCCAATTCCCGGCGCAACTTCTCGTCCACGATCAACCGGCAGATGGCTTGCGCCAACGCTTTATGATCGGCCGGCGGCGCCAGGAGTCCGGTCTGCTCGTGTTGAACCAACTCCGGGATTCCGGAAACGTTGGTGGAAATCACCGGCACCTGCATGGCCATGGCTTCCATCAGCGTCGTCGGAATGCCGTCGCGGTCGCCGCCGGAATCGAGCAGGCACGGCATCACGAAGACATCGGCGCGCTGCAAAAACTTTTTAACCTCGGTTTGCGCGCCGAGCAAATGAACTTTATCTTGCAGCTTGCCCGCCTCAATCGCGGCTTGCAACGCCGCGCGTTCCGGGCCTTCGCCGACAATCCAGCAGCGAAAATTGATGCCGCGCTGCGCGAGAATTTCGCAGGCGCGAATGAGATGAATAAAACCTTTTTTCGGCACCAGCCGGCCAACCGCCAGAATCAGCGGGGATTCTTCGTGCGTTTCGGTCGAGCGGCGCGGGCGAAAATGCGCCAAATCCACGGCGACGCGCTGCACGCGCAGCTTCGCCGCATTCTCCACGGAAAAATTCTCAACTATATAATCCCGATTGTATAACGAAATCGTGAGCGGCAATTTGGCGTGCGCAATTTTCAAATCGAGCATCAGCGGATCGGAATAAATATCCTGCGCGTGACAGGTGAATCCGAAGGGAATGCCGCTCAACTCGCTGGCGGCCAGCGCAACGCTGGACGGGCCGTTGGCAAAATGCGCGTGAATGTATTCGACGCCGCGTTGCTTGCAAAGATGCGCCAGATAAGCGCCTTCGAGAAAATGCAGCACGAAACGTTTTTTGCCGCTGAAGCCGCGCAGTGGCGGCGCTTGCCGCCAAAACAATTTGAGCGTGTCAAAGAACTCGGCCGGGCGTGTGGCGGCAAATTTCAACATGCCGGCGAAAAACTGCGCCGGATGCGGCGGCCACAGGTAAGTGGTCTCTTGCAAAAAATGCTGCGCATCCGGCGGCAGTGGCTCTTGCATCGGTCGATGAATCGAAAAGCAAAGCACCTCCGCGCCTTGCCGGCGCAATTCATTGACCTCGCGAAATACAAAGGTCTCGGATAATTTTGGAAAGCGGCTGACAATATATGCAATTCGAATCATAACATTTCCCTATCGCTGTTTTGCAACTGCGATAGCTTTAAGCAAGCGCAATGCCAGAAAGTTTTTTGCTAGTGCTCGGCAAATGTGACCCTGAAATCGCTGGATTTAAAGCGAGAGTGAAGATTCCGGTAAAAAAAATCAGCATTCACATCGTAACATTTCATTCCACAACATTTGATTGCGGTGAAATGAAGCGTGACAAATCGGAACGCCCGCCGTGATTGAAAGTTTATTTTGCTTCGCATGAATGATAAAATCCCGTCTTTACGCAATTCACAAATAAGAATGGTAAACCTCATTAAAAACTTTTTTACTGCAACGATGGAAGCTATGATGACATCAAAATTTTTTTATAAAATCATTGGCGTGGGAATTGGCCTTGGCCTAACGGCTTTGGCGCATGGCCAAGCGGCCGTCACGATCGACGGCAACATCACGTTTCAAACCATTCACGGCTGGGGCGGCAATACTTACGGCTGGCTTGATAACGGCTGGAACGGCTGGGAAGATGAGCGCGTTTACGAAATCGCTTTCAACGAGCTGGGAACGACGCATCTGCGCCTGGTGACGGAATTCGAATGCTGGGAGCCGGAGAACGACGACGGCGACCCCGATCATTTCAATTGGGCGTATTTTCAGTCGCGCTTTCAGCAATCCGACACCAAAGCCCAGTTGGCGCAAAGCGATTTCAACATGATGGACAAGATCGTCAACACCTTCAAAAAGCAGTTGATGATCGGCATTTGGAATGTGCCGAATTGGATGGTGCGCGATCCCGCCAAGAAAGACCATCGTGATTTGCCTTACGACAAACATGCCGAATTCGCCGAATCGGTGGCGGCTTATTTGTTGTGGGCGAAAAATCAACGCGGCATTCACATTCCCGAAATCGTTCTGGCCAATGAGCCGGATGGAACTTATCTGGAATATTCGCCGGCAGAGCTGCGCGATTTGATCAAAACAGTCGGCGCGAAATTCAAACGCGAGGGCATTACGACGAAAATTGTCGCGCCCGATCTGGCTTCACCTTATTTTGCGCCGGAACAATGGGTGACGACGTTACTGGCAGACTCGACCGCGGCTTCCCATCTCAGCGCGATTTCTTATCACACCTATTACGTCGACGGCGGGCCGGAACAATGGAATACGCAATTCGCCAAAATCGCCGAGCTGGCCGCTGAGAAAAAATTGCCGGTTTATTACACCGAAGTCGGCACGACGCCGTGGTACATTCCCAACACCGCGTGGGCCTGGGCTTTCGATTGCATGCAAATGTGGCACAACATTCTCACGCACGGCAACGCCGGCGTGGGTTTTCAATGGGCGCTGCTGGGAAGAGACAACGTCGTGAATGCCGACGCCAGCCGCAATCCGATTTTTTATGCGCTGGAACAATATTTTCATCACATCCCTGCCGACGCGGTGCGTCTCGCGGCGAATTCGAATCATCGCGATCTTCTGGCGAGCGCGTTCAAACACGCCGGCAAGCATAGCGCCCAGCTCGTCTTCATCAATCGCTCCGCAACAAATTTGGAGGTGAGCGTCAATTTAAAAAATTTAAATCTGCAAACTCTCGAAGCCTATCGCACTTCGGAAAGCGAAAAGCACGTTCGCGTCGCCGGCTATCGCGTCTCCAATCAAAATTTTCGTATGACCATTCCTTCGATTTCGATCATGACGCTGGTGGGAACGATGGCAACAGCGAAAGACACCGTCCCGCCCGAGCCGCCGAGCGGCGTGATGATCAAAGAGAACTGAAGCACTCAAATTTTTTCTTAAAAACCAGGCTGCCCTTATCCCGTTCGCAGAACAAGGGCAGCCATAGGTGAGGTGATCTAAGCGAGGAGAAAATCTTACCGCACGAGCAGCATCGTCTTCGATTGTGAAAAGCTTCCGGCTTGCATTCGATAAAAATAAACGCCGCTGGCAACCTGCTGCCCGCTCGCATTCTTGCCATCCCAAACGATTTGATGCCGGCCGGTCGCGAGCATCCGGTCAACCAATGTTTTCACCAATTGCCCACGCACATCATAAATTTGCAGCGTCACCTGAGCCGCTTCGGGAATCACAAACGAAATGGTCGTGCTCGGATTGAACGGGTTGGGGTAATTCTGCGCCAGCTCGAACGAGGTGATCGCAGCGGCGGGCTTGGCTTCATCGGCCGCACGCGCCTCCGAAAAATTTTCCTTGGTCAAAGCGCCCGCAGAATGATGCGGCAAGACCGTGGCGTATTCTCCAACCAAAATCTCCCTCGCCGTGATCGAGCCTTTAAACAAGACTCTTTTCTTAAGCTCAACTTTATTTTTCGGCGCCATCACCGATCCCAGAACCTTCGCGCCTTCTTCGATGACGACGTCACGCAGGCAGTTGAACGTTACCCAAGCGCTGCCATCGTCGCCAAACGGTGTGAGCTTGACGGCGGCCTGCTTGTCGAAATATAATTTATCAACTGCATGAATCGTCACCGGGCCATTGGCGACGTCGATGACAAGCACGGCCTTTTCTTTTAATTCCAATTTCTTGAAATAGTATTTGCCGCTGGCGCCATTGTGGCGCAAAAGCAGCACGCCGCCATTCCCCACCTTGACTTCACCGTAAGAACCGGGCTCCAAACTTCTGCTGCGATTTGTGCCGACGGTTAATTTCGCGTCTCCGGCAGAAAACGAGAGCGAAGGCCATGTCACCCGCGCAACGGAAGTAAAGCCGGCGGCCGTGCCGTTGATGGTGGCGTTGCTTTCAACTTTAAGCTCGCCGCCCGCTTTGAGATCGCCGTTAATCGTGTTGCCGTTCTTGATCGTCATTTTTCCCACCGCCGTCAAATTGCCGGTATGGATGCTGCCATAACCATCGTTGAAAACCATTTCACCGTTGGAATGCATATTGCCTTCGGATTTTTTCTGTCCCTTGAGTTCAATTTTGTTCGCTGCCAACAGGAGGTAATTATTGGCTGATGAGCTTGTGCGTCCGCTTCCCGACAACGTCACCTGCACGTGATTCTCATCCGGATCGTTGCAGGAGAGAGTCAGCGTTACGCTTTTCGCCCCCGCCGAGACCGGACGAAAACTCACCACCATCTCCCGGCTTGCGCCGGAAGCCAGGATGAACGGCGCGCCGCCGCTTTGAATGGAAAACTCGTCGGCATTCGCGCCGGCCAAAGCGGTCGCGGTCACTTCCAGAATGGCGGTGCCGGTATTGCTCACTTCAATCGTTTGCATCGCGCTGGTGCCGGTGGCCACATCGCCATAATTATGCGCGGCAGGATTCACCGCGATGTCCGGCGTTGTTATCGTTGCGCCGTTGCCCATCAACGTGACCATTAGCGGATTTTCATCAGCGTCGTTGCTGGCGAAGGTCAAATTCGCGCTTTTCGATCCAACGGAGGCCGGCTTAAAGCTCACCACAACATTGCGCGTTGCGCCAGACGCAAGCGTAAAAGTCGCGCCGCCGCTTGCAACGGCAAACTCAGCGGCGTTCGCGCCGCTCAAAGTGGTGGCCGTCACTTGCAGATTGGCCGAGCCGGTATTGCTCACCACGATCGTTTGCGTTCTGCTGGCGCCGATTGCCGTTTCGCCAAAATTATGTGACGTCGGATTCACCGCGATGTCGGGCGCAGCGATGATCGGCAGCGCGCTTTCATACGCACCCAAATCCGGTTGGGAGGAAACCGGCTGCGGTCGCGCGCCGCGATCTGCATCATCCGCCACGCCCAAGTTTACGCCGGCTGCAATCGCCGGACTGTTGTTTTGCAAATGAAAATTCTCGCTGCCGGCAGCGATGCTCACAAAAAGCGGATCCTGGCCGATCTTCGTCTTCGCGCCGAAGGAAGCCACCGCCGGCTGCAAAGTCGTTTCCGTGGCGCCTGCGGCCGTAGGGCTGCCAACATTGAAGATGAGATTGCAATCTTCGCCCGGCAAAGGCGAAACCGCAGCCGCCAGCGCCGCGTGCGTGCCGTTGCCGTAAAAAATATTGTTCTTGATCACGATATCCGGCGAGGTGACGCGGGTGCGTATCATTTCAAAGCTGCTCTTGAAGAACGTATTGTGGTGCACCGTAATATTGCTGCATCCCAAATCAATGTACACGCCCTGCTGCCCGCTGTTCATGATGACATTGTTTTCGATCACGACGTCCGCCGCGCCGATCAAACGCAAGCTTTCTTCGCCGATGCTGCCGTTCATCACATTGCGGCGAATCGTAAAGTTGCCGATCGTGTTGCCAGCCTGCTCATGCAGGCGAATGTGGCGCTTGTTGTTCAGAAAAGTATTGTCTTGAATGATCACCTCCGCGTACGAGGCGTTGAGAAATTCCAACGCGTCGCTGGTGGCGAGCAAATTGATATTCTGAAACACGCTCTTTTCCACCACAACTGTGTACAGCGTCGAGCTGAAATTGATGCCGCGCTGGCCGCCATTGAATGTGCAGTTTCGCACCGTCAAGTTGTTGGAGCCAAAAACCTGCCAGTTGTCGGCTTGCGCCACGGTTTGATCCGAAGCGATGCCGTCCACGATCAAATGCTTGCAATTCGCAATTGAAACGGAAACCGTGCCGGCGATCAGCGGCTTGACTTTGGGCTGGTGTTCGGCAACCGCTTGAATCGTCAAGTAATCGAGATCTTGAATTAAAATCGCCGTGCTCGCGCCGGCCGGATTGACCAGACCGGCCGCGCCATACTCGCCCGACTTGACGTAAATGATCGAACGGGTGGTGAGATTGCCGCTGCGCGAATTGTTGATCGCCATCTGCAAGCTCGCATACGCGGTGGCTTCGGTGTTGCCGTCGTTGCTGTCGCTGCCGTTGGTTTGATCGACCCATTTCGTTGTTTGCGCCGAAACCGTTCCGGCGGTGCAAAGCAGAAAAGCAAGCGCTATCGCTGCGGCCAGCATC
>Ga0073934_10003912_pt1 | contig 25996 bp, 35 predicted proteins | sample LarsenN4metaG_FD_76834 | JGI IMG/M metagenome (GOLD analysis project Ga0073934, IMG submission 76834) | Hot spring sediment bacterial and archeal communities from British Columbia, Canada, to study Microbial Dark Matter (Phase II) - Larsen... ... | reverse complement strand
GCGCAGCGTTTCCTGCGGCCGGATGCGCGGCGTTTTCTGCGCCACGAATGGAAGCGCTACGTGCAGCCGGGCTTCGGTCCGCTGTTCGTGCATGCGCTGCTCGAAGGCAAGGCCAATTTCAATCCCGACCAGCCGCGCGTGCCAGCGGGACATCCGGATGGCGGGCAGTGGACGGATGGAGACTCGGGCCGTGGCGACGGAACGGTCGATATCGACAATGAAGATGGTTGGCCATGGGCCGACATGGATGCGTTTGAATTCAGTGCTGCTCGACGTGGAAAGGCGGATGGGCACCACTATGTGCCGCGGCAACTTTTTGAGAACAGAGGACTTTCGAAAGAAGCAATTGAGGTGTTTGAAGCGGCAAAGACCGGGCGGCTCTATGCCGTTGGATCCAATTTGTGGGATGAGTCGCATCGAATCTACAACCAGGCCGTTGAAGCTCTCTTCGACGCCTTCCTAGATAAACGCAACATCGTGCCTTCGCGAATGACCGGAAGCCAGGCGTTCGATTTCACGAAGGAAGTGCTAACATCCAAGGACCCGCGCATTCGAAATCATAACATGCGTATTCGGATGCTGGAGGCAATCTACAGATTTCGACGCGGTATTCGTGGCAATGAATAGGTAGCCTCCATGTCCAGCGAAGAATTAGACGAGCAAGAAACGAAATGGGTCTTTTTCTACGACGAGATTCGTCGAGTGCTTCAAGGATTTGGTTCCGAAGATTATCTGGGACGCGCCGATTATCTGGTCGTAGACGACAATTACGGCCATCGCCGAACGCAAGTTGAGGTTCATCGGCTTCATATGCTGCAGCCAGAAGTCATTCATTCGCTGCGGGCGTTGCTAGTTGATACGGCTGACTGGGAGATTACGGTTACGGTTGATGTCCCCGGAACGGAAGATGTTTGGCCCAGAATGGGGCTAACCATCCGGAAAGATGAAGTTATCGATGGGCTGCGCAGGGAGTATCTCCCACCGGAACTGCAGCGGGTGATTTACAAAGACAGCCGGCCCGGCACCGGTCTCGACTAGCCCCTGCAACGGGTTCCGGCTGACGCTGCGCGGACAATCTGGTGCGCATCCCGACCTTGAAGCATTGGCAGATCACCGGGTGGTGCATGACGCACAACGAAGATTTCGGCGGCCTCACCCCGCGCGCCTATCTGGCCGGGAAGGATTGGGCCGAGCATGTCAGGGTCGGAAAGCTCGCACTTGCGAGGTTTGGAGTTATGAAGCAATGAGGCTGTCGGCGCTCGTTCAAATGTCTGTTGAAGCGCTTGTCGATCGCTTCGCAGCACTTGCGATGGCTCAAGACGAGGCCATTCTTGATGACGATATAGGGGAGGTAAACCGTCTTTTCGCGAAGATCGAGGCGGTCAAGACAGAGTTGAAAACGCGGCCAGGTGATCAAAGGACGGCGTTACTTCGGCTTTATGAACATCCGAATTTGCAGGTCCGCCTGAAAGCCGCCGAGGCGACGTTGGCTGTCGCCCCGGAAAAGGCCCGCAAGATGCTCGAAGTGAGTATCCGCAGGCGGGAGATGCCGGCGTGTGTCTGTGGACGCTGGATGAGGGCATTTTCAAGCCGGAGTGAGATCTGGGGCGGCGATGCGCTGCGGCCGATCCTGCGTTCTCAAAGCCGTTGATGTTTACCGGACGGTAGGATACGCGCCGGTGGAGGGCGGGGACGTATTCGCTTGAAGGGCAGCGCCTGCTTGCACCGACAGGAGAGGACGGCGCGGATCGGGCGGTAACGTAATATGGAGCGATGGATTTTCCCGATTGTTCTCAAGCCGGTGACGCCTGTTGCCGCAAGACCACAAGTTTCTGCGTTGTATGTCCGGGACTCTTTGCGGGGTTGTCTGCATGAGGCAACTCGCGAATTTTAATGGCGAGGGACAAGGAGCCTCATTTTTCAGAACTGAGGGAAGTCATGCAGAAAGTCCTTTGCACATTATCTGTTGCGATCCTGAGCGCTGCGTTGGGCAGCGTCGCGCTGGCCGCCGACATCGCGCGGCCGGTTTACAAGGCTCCGGCTGCGGCGCCGGCGCCGTTCAGCTGGACCGGCTTTTATATCGGCGGTCATGTCGGCTATGGCTGGGCTGACACCGACGCAACCATCCGCCCCAACAGCGCAGGCATCGCGTTCGATGCGCCGGTTTTCAATTTCAGCGATGACGGCGCCGTGGGCGGCGGGCAGATCGGATACAACTGGCAGTTCGCGCCGAACTGGCTCATCGGCATCGAGGGGGATATCTCCGCCACCGGAATCGGCAGCTCTTCGTCCGCGACGCTGACGATTGGCGGCGTGCAGTTTCCGCCCAATGGCCACAGCATGAGTTACGACATCGACTGGGTCGCGACCCTGCGCGGACGCCTCGGCTACACCTGGGACCGCTCGATGCTGTATCTCACCGGCGGCTTTGCCTGGGCCGACGTGAAAGGGACATCCTTCACAATGCTTGGCGGCGGCCTCGCCGTTTTTCCCGGATCGTTCAGCGACACCGTGTCGGGATGGACGATCGGCGGCGGATGGGAATGGGCCTTCGCGCCAAACTGGTCGGCCCGCCTCGAATATCTCTACTACGATCTTGACGGAATCAGCGGCGTCTCTTTCAACACGCCGCCCACCTTGTCGACGGCCAATACATGGAACGATACCGAACTGCACGTCGTGCGCATCGGCGTGAACTACCGGTTCGGCGATTACGGCAAGGCGCCGGTTGTCGCGAAATACTGATCGACCGCGTCAGATAGAGTCATGCGCAGAAAGCCCGGCAGCGTGCCGGGCTTTCCTGCTTTCGGCCGTTCATGTGAACGAGAAGCGCGCCGCGGTGGGATGTGCGCCGGCGGAGGGCGGGGACTCCTTCTAACTGGGCGCATTCCCGGGCACGCGACAACTCTGCTCCGGATTCCGCCTCCGTAGGGGCGAACGGTTGAAGGCAAAGTGCCTTCGCCTCTCAAATGACGATCATTCAACATGGCCAAACTTCACCACGCCTGTCTGGCGAAGCATCGCGCGCGCTGGCTGCGCCCGAACGCGCATCTTTTCATGCGCCTCGCTGCACACCGCTCTGTGCGACCGGACGCGCAGCGGTGGCTGCGTCCGGACTGGAAGAGTTATGTGCAGCCCGGCTACGAGCCATCCGTTCTTTCACTGCTGGAAGAGAAGGCCAATTTCAATCCCAGCCAGCCGCGCGTGCCGAAGGGCAATCCGGATGGTGGGCAGTGGACCAGTGAGGGCGGCGAGGATGCCGACGAGGGCGATCGTGATGCGCCGACCGATATTTCAGATGCGGCGCGCCGGCCTTCCGGGATCGGCCACAACGAAGGGCCACCGCTCAACGAACCACCTGAGATTCCGAAGCGCCGGCCTCCAACGGCGCAAGAGACGAACACATTCTTCAAGGCTGCGGCGCAGTGGCTGGCAAGAGCGACACGCACCGGAACGCCTGTTGGGGCCTTTCTCGCGGCGATGGAAGCAGCATCCTGGCTCGACACCGACCGGGCGTTTATCGACGCGTATCAGGATCCACCGAAGACGCTTGAGGAACTGCAACAGGCTGCGTCGAGCCGGAAATGGGGTTATCATACTCATCACATTGTCGAGCAGACGCCCGCGCGCATGAGGGGAATGTCGGAGTCACTGATAAACGGACCGGACAATCTGGTGCGCATCCCGGCGCTGAAGCATTGGCAGATTACGGGCTGGTTTGGTCGACCGAATGAGAGCTATGGCATGCTGTCGCCGAGAGAGTATCTTCAGGATAAAGATTGGGGCGAACGGGCGCGTGTCGGACGTGAGGCACTTATCAAATACGAGGTGCTGAAGCCATGAAGCGCATCGAGACAAAAGCAATGAGCGTGGATCAACTGGTTGCGCATTTCGCAGAAAATGCGATGGACCAGGACGAGGCAATATTGAAGGACGATAATGCTAAGTTCCGCCGCCTTTTTTGGAAAATGGACGAGATCACGAACGAGTTGATGCGCCGTCCGGGTGACCAAAGGACGGCTTTGTTGCCCCTCTATCATCACCAGAACATGCAGGTTCGACTCAAGGCGGCCATCGCCACTCTTGCCGTGGCGCCCCAAGCTGCGCGCGCCATGCTTGAGAACATCGCGGCATCGGGCTGGCAACCTCAGGCTGGCGATGCCGGCATGACGCTGTGGAATATCGATCGGGGCATATTCAAGCCAACCTGATGCTGCCGATCCACAAAGCAATGCCAATCCTTCAAAGCCACGCCCGCGCGGGGTGATGTATCATGGTCAACGAAAATGGGCGAACTCGCCACCACGTTACTGCTTCGTCATCTCCGTGCATGACGCGACGCGCCCGCTCGCGCCGACCTTCATGTAGCAGAGCTCCATGCGATTGGGCGCAAGCATCGTGCCGATGGTGGTGCCGTCGTCGTCCGCCATGTAGATCGCGCCGTTGCGCGAGATGACGGCGATCACCGCCTCCTTGTGCCGCGCCGAGGAAAAGGTGCCGGAGAAGCGGCGGCCGTCCTGGTTGTCGATGACCAGTGTGAACGGCACGCTCGACATGCGCGGGCCTGCGGGTTTGCCGCCGGGATGATGCGGATTGCCACCCGGCAGCACGATGGATTCGCTCTCGCCTTTCCAGGTGCCGCGCAGATCCGGGAAGCTGGCCGGCTGTGCCGCCACAGGCGTCGCGGCGAGGGTCATCGGCAGGGCGATCCAAAGATATTTGAGCATGAACGGCCTCCTCCGTGCGGCGTCGTGCCGGCAACGTGCTGATTGACGATGATCGTATCAGTCCGGCTGTGTCGGCGGAATATTCGCAGGCATCGGCCGTATCCGAAATGCGTGCAGCTTTCGCGCATAGTTACCCAATGACGACCAAGATTGCTTCAAACGCGCACAGACATGAGTGCAACAGCATGGGCGAACTCACCCGCACTTTCGCCGAGCGCGGCGACCTCGCGCATCTGGCGCTGTTCCTGTGGGCGTCGAGCGTGAGCGTGCTTCTGATTTTCGCGTTGCGCGAGCTCGTCGCCGCGCAGAGGCGCTTCGACGATTTCGTGCGCGAGCTTTCGCGTTTCAATCGCAGATTTGGAGGCAAGCGATGAATTCATTGCATAGCGCGTTGCGGCCGATCAAACCGGCGCGGCGCGATCACCTGAGCGTTTTCCGTGAATTTCTCAATCACCTCGACCGCGTCAGCCGCGGCAAGGCGCCGCGCGACGCGAAGGCGCTGCGCGGCGGCAAGAACAAGAGCCGGCGCGGGAAGGGCGGCTGAGGCCGCCCTTCCGCAATCGCGCCATCCGCATCTTCATTTCGCGGGGCGATCTTGCGCACCCGGCGCCGTTCCCGTGGTCTGGCGCGGGTCGTCACTGGGGTTGACGTAGGTGATGCCCCAGGGGCCGGTGCTGTTGAGCTGGATCACCGTGTCCTCGTCGGCGAAGAAATAATGCGGTGAACCCGGCACCAGCGCGAAGAAGCTGCCGGCCGGCAGCACCTTGGCGGTCTCGCGCTTTGCATCCGTGCCCATGCCGAGCCGCGCGCTGCCGGTGATGACGGTGACGACCTCGGGCTTGGGATGGGTATGCGGCGCGATGTGATAGTCCTTCGGCACCTTCAGGCGGAAGGCGAACAGGCCTTCCTTGCCGGGATCGCCATAGAGCACGGCCGCCTGCGCGCCGGGCGGAACCGAGGGCGGCGCCGGGCCCCACTGGATCTCGTGCGGCGCGACGAGCTTGTGCTCGTCCGCACCTGACGCGCTGCCCGGCAGCGCCGCGCCTGCAATCGCAATTGTCGTCGCGATCAGAAGAAGATTGTGCCGCGTCATGGGATTCCTCCTTCGCTTGCGCGCCGGGGCGCGCGGGGCCTGGGACGACGAAAGACCAGCAGAAGAAAGCATGCTGAGAGTGTGTTGCCTGCCGACGGCGTCAAGGCTGCCCGTCTTCTGGAAGGCGTCGGCTTCGCCCTTTGCGCTGGGGCAGCCCGGCGAAAGTCTAGCCGGCCCGTCGCGCCGTTGAAGCGGAACTCTTGCGGCCCGCCATCAGAAAGAAGTGAACGGCCCGGCGCGACAGGCGCCGGCGCAGGCCGCGTCCCGCGCTCGCGGAACGCGGTGAAGGACATGTCATGCCCGCAGCAATTGAACCCACCATCGACAGCGTCTTCCGCCCCCGCACGCGCATTGCGCCGGACGGCAGCATCGAGGGCTATGCCTCATTGTTCGGCGAGATCGACCAGGCGCGCGACATGGTGATGCCGGGCGCGTTTGCGCAGACGCTGAAGCTGCGCGGCCTGCGCCGCATCCCCATGCTGTTCCAGCACGACCCGGCCGAGCCCATCGGCATCTGGCTGGAATTGCGCGAGGACCAGCGCGGGCTTTTCGCGCGCGGGCGGCTCATCCCCGAAGTGATGCGCGCGCGCGAACTCTTGGCGCTGTTGCGCGCCGGCGCCTCGGACGGGCTTTCCATCGGCTTCAAGACGGTGAAGGCGAAGATCGATCCGAAGACGCGCGTGCGCAAGCTGCACGAGATCGACCTGTGGGAAATTTCGCTGGTCACCTTCCCGCTGCTGGTGGGGGCGCGCGTCCAGAGCGTGAAGGAGGGGTTCCGCTCCCGGCCCGTCTCCCTTGCGCGGACGCGCGCCGAAGCGGAATGGCGCAGGCTGTGCGGGGAGGGCGCAGATGCGGCGCGTGTCGTGCCCATTCGCCCGCGCATCGGGCGGCGGGAGGCGCGGCATGCCGCACGCATCTAGCTGCGACGAGTCAGTACACGCGATCGAAACCGGCCTGCTGCGCCTGAAATGGCTCGCGGCCGCGGCGCGCTTTCAGCTCGCGCTGCGCCGGCATGATTTTGCGCTCAAAGCTGGATTCGATCCCAGCCAGCCGCGCGTGCCGGCGGGCAATCCGGATGGCGGGCAGTGGACCAGGGATGGCGGCGGCAGCGAGGAATTTTCCGGCAGCGACAGCGTCACGATCTCGGACGAGACCTCCGCTCTCTGGATTGGCGGCGAGCAATACGCCCAAGGTGCTCCGCGCGGACCCTATCCCGGCCGCGGCCCGATCCTCATCAACGGGCAGTGGGTCCAGCCGACGCCCGCGCAGTCCGCGCTTCTCGCAGCGCTGGAGGCGCGTGCCGATAGTGCCATTCGCAGAGTGCAGGACATATTTCCGGAATGGCGGCCGACGGCCAGTCTTTACAGCACGGTCGAGGGCCGCATCGCCAGAGCCAGGGCCGAAGCGGAGCAGGCGGAGGTGCGCGTTGCCGAGTTTCAGCGAAACGGTATCCTGCCGGGATTATTCGCGCGGGAGTCGATTCCAGCGCGCGGGCCGGAGCGGAATTTCACATCGCTGGAGCGCAGGCAGATCTACGAGATCGGGAGCATGTTCGGCTGTCACACTTGCGGTACATTCAGCGCGGGGACGCGTTCCGGATATTATTTTTGTGATCATCAAATGCCATCCGCTCTCAATCAACGCGGTCAATCTCAACGGCTCTACCCGCAATGTGCGTCATGCAGCGGACGACAGGGCAACTGGATTACGCGCTACGGAGGAGGGTTGAAATGACGAAGTCAATCAACCTCGGAATTCCAAACGGGGTGTTGTTCATAAGAGATCGTCTGTCACGCGATTTTCCGGAGATGGAAGGTAAAGGTTGGGTTTGGTCGACACCCAGCTTCATTACGCTCATGTGTCTTCACGAGCAGGAAGGTGAGACCCAAGTAACAATTGGCAGGTCGAGCGATGTAAGGGAATCCGGGGAGCTAATGTTCGATGGCGTCCTGGAGACACCGAGCCGAGAGATTGTCGTTGATATTGTGCCTGGAGAACCGATCCTGATTGCAAATGTCGATAGCGAGAAAACGCGCGTGCGAATATTCGGCAACGCGGGTCGCCATTCGGACGACGTGGCCATAGCTCTCTCTTGATCCCGTTTCTTACGATCCAAAAGCAGTAACCAGTGAGATCCAGCAGCCGCGGAGGCATTTTTTGCCTGCGTTCGCTGACTCATGTCTTCCATCCACAAGGAGAACCCCATGGACCTTAATACCCACGACCACCTCGAAACCAAGGCCGGCTTGCCGCCGGACGCGGCCGTCACGCATGCGGAGATGATGCGCGCCTTCGACGCCTTCCGCGACGCCAACGACGAGCGCCTGGCGCAGATCGAGCGCAAGCGCGCCGATCTGCTGCTCGACGAGAAAGTGGCGCGCATCAACGCCGTTATCGATGCGCATCAGCGCCGTCTCGACGATCTGACGCTGAAGGGCGCGCGGCCCGCGCTCGGCGCCGGCGTGCAGCCGCTCGCGGCGCGCGAGCACAAGGCGGCGTTCGAGGCCTATGTGCGCGCGGGCGAGAGTGCCGGCCTGCGACAACTCGAAGTGAAGGCGATGTCGGTGTCGTCCAATCCCGACGGCGGCTATCTCGTGCCGCCGGAAGTGGAGACCGAGATCGGCAAGCGCCTGACGGCGATCTCGCCGATCCGCTCGATCGCAGGCGTGCGCGAGATTTCCGCCAGCGTCTACAAGAAGCCGTTCATGACCGCGGGGCCGGCGACCGGCTGGGTGGGCGAGACGGCGGCGCGGCCGCAGACCGCGTCTCCGGTGCTCGACGAACTCTCGTTTCCGGCGATGGAGCTTTACGCCATGCCGGCGGCGACCGCGACGCTGCTGGAAGACACGGCGGTCAATCTCGACGAATGGATCGCCGGCGAGGTCGAGCAGGTCTTCGCGCAGCAGGAGGGCGCCGCCTTCGTCAACGGCGACGGCGTCAACAAGCCGAAGGGCTTTCTGCAATACACCAAGGTTTCGGAGAGCGGCTGGGCCTGGGGTCAGACCGGTTTCGTCACGACCGGCGCAGCCGGTGCCTTCCCGGCGGAAGCGCCGGGCAATCCCCTGATCGATCTCGTCTATGCGCTCAAGGCCGGCTACCGCCAGAACGGCGTCTTCGTGATGAATCGCAAGACGCAGAGCGCCATCCGCAAGCTGAAGGACGACGACGGGCAATATTTCTGGCAGCCGCCTTCTGTTGCGGGCGGGCGCGCGTCGCTGATGTCCTTCCCGGTGGTGGAAGCGGAGGACATGCCGGACATTGCGGCTGACTCCTATTCCGTGGCGTTCGGCGATTTTAACCGCGGCTATCTGATCGTCGATCGCCAGGGCGTGCGCGTGCTGCGCGATCCTTACTCGGCGAAGCCTTACGTCCTGTTCTACACCACCAAGCGTGTCGGCGGCGGGGTGCAGGATTTCGACGCGATCAAGCTGCTGAAATTCTCGGCGTAGCGATGTGTCTCTTGCCGACCGGACCCGGGCCGACCCGGGTTCGGTCGCGGCGGGAGGCCTGTCCCGCAAATGTGATGGCGGCGCGTTTATCCAGCACTACATATCGGCGGCGAGGGGGACAAGGAGCATGGCATGCGCGTCTTTCTTCTGTCCGCTCTGGTCGCGATCGTTCTGGCCGTGGGCTGGGCCTTTGGCCTGAACGCGTTCCAGAAGAGCATCTCCAGCGCCTATATCGGCGACTCGGTGCGCTTCAACCAGGACGAAGAGCGGGTGAACGTCTACGGCCGCGAAAACTAGGCCGGCGCGGCCCTAGCGGATGTCGCTGCAGTCGCGGAAGCGGCCATAGCCGAGATCCTCATAGCAGGGGGCGTAGAAATTCGGACGCCACGGCCGGCCATAGGGATCGAAGGACGGATCGCTCCGGTAGCCATAGGCGCGGCGGGCCGGCCCCGGAACATAGACGTGGGGCTGGTAGCGGTAGGTCTTGTATTTCTTCTTTGCGGAATAATCCGAGCTGCGAAGGCTGTTGTCGCGGGCGGACGCGGATTGAGGAATGGCGAAGGCCACGAGCGCGGCGGCGGCACAGGCAAGAACGGTTTTCATGGCGGACCTCATGGATCGATGCAAATCAACGCCGTTCCGGACGCGGCGTTCCCGCCGCCTTACGGCAGCGGCGAACCGAGCTTCTTCGCCGTCTCCACGATCCAGGGATAATAAAGCTGCAGCGGGGTGACGCCGGTCAGCCCGCCGCAGCCTTCCGCGCCGTTCGGCCCGGTCGACCAGCTCACCACGCCGATCACCACATGCCGGTCGCCATTCTGCATGAAGACCGGCGCGCCGGAATCTCCCGTGCAGGCGCCGAGCCCTGAGCGCGCGTTCTGCGCCGCCGGGTCCATCAGGCGGATCTGCAGATTGCCCGGCTTGCCGGTGGCGACGAGCGTCGCCTGCCGCAGCGTGCCGCCGCTCTTGCCGTCGCCGCGCACGGACACGCCGAGGCCGGAGACGATAAAGCGGTCGCCCGGCTGCACATTCAGCTTCGCGCCGGAGAGCGGCACCGGCGTCACATTGGCAGGCGAGGGCAGCTTGATCAGCGCCACGTCGGCGGTGACGCGCGCCCTGTTGTAATTGTCGAGATTGAATTGCGGGTGCCGCGCGATCTGCGCCGTGTCGCGCAGCGAGGGCTGGCGCTGCGCGTCATAGGCGACGAGCTTGTAATCGGCGCCGGGCAGCACGCAATGTGCGGCGGTGAGCACGAGGTCGCGCGCGACATAGGCGCCGGTGCAGAAATTGCCGCGCGAGCCGACAATGGTGACGGCCGCATGCGTGCCGGTCACGGGCGCCGCGCCGCCGACCATCGCGGCGGCGGGAAGAGTTAGCGACAGCAGAGCGGACAAGGCGAGGGCGCGGCGGAGCATGCCGCGCTTTGAGCCTTGTTCTGCGCGCGCTGTCAACGGATTTCGGGACAGGGCGGGGTCGGGGATGGCGCAGGCGGGTTCGGATTGGACGGCGTCTCAGCGCCGCAGATGGATGCGGCCCAATGCGCATCTCTACATGCGGCCGGACGCGCATCGCTGGCTGCGGCCGGACTGGAAGCGATTTCTCGTGCCCGGCGCCGATCCGGGACCGCTGCTCGCGCTGTTCGAAGGCAAGGCCAATTTCAATCCCAACCAGCCGCGCGTGCCGGCGGGGAATCCCGATGGCGGGCAGTGGACGGATGATCAGGGGTGGGCGGGTAACGGCGGTAGCGAAGCTGATGAAGAAACCGATTATAATTTTGACCTCGATGAATTCAGCGATAGCAAGCGGGCACGTCTTGCCCGACCTGGCTCGCGACCGCATGGGCACCACTACGTAAGCGTTGAAATCTATGGCAGAATGAACCTATCCGCTGAGACTCGGAAAGTATTTGATGAAGAAAAGACAGGACGTCTCCACAGCCACGTTCATGGGAACAGCAAGGAACACGAGATGTACACTGAAGCGGTCGGGCAGCTTCTCAAAAAATATATGATCAAGAATGATATTCGCGAAGAATCGATGACGCCGGTTCAGGCGCGCCGCTTTGTCGATGAGGTCAAACGGTCCAACGATCCGCGCATCCGCGATTTCAATATGCGAATTTGGCGACGGGAGCTTATGTACTGGATCAGGCGAGCTGGGCGGGGGCGCGAGTAATGGAGAATGGCGATGGAGCCTTCCGCAGAAGACGACAAACGGCAGACAAGCCAATGGTACGACTTGTACGACCTGCTCGCCGACGAAATGGGCAAGTACGGAACCGAAGGTATTCGCCCGGCCGGTGATTTCTGGATCGATACCGACAATTACGGGACATTGCAGCACAAGATTTACATACGGAATCTCGAGCTGATGAAGCCGTCGGTTATCAAAAGCCTTCAGTATCTGCTGCGCAAATATTCCGGCTGGGAGATCGTTTACCAAGTGTCAGTTCCCGGCCCTGGCGATGCTTGGCCCGATATGTGCCTGATCATTCGTTCTCACGAAGTCATCGACTTCTTGCAGAGGCAATTTTTCCCTCCGGACTATCAGGCTTACCAATATGATGGAAGTCGGCCTCCGACGGCGGTTGAGATGACTTATTATTCGCAATGAAGTCATCAGAGGTTCTGGCGGAACGATGAACGCTGAGCAGAAAACTCAGCAGGAAAGGGAGTGGGGGCTACTCTGTGATCGCATCAGCGAACTTTTTCACCGTTCGGAATCGAAAATGCGCTTAGAAGCGCCGACGTGCCAGGCAAGGAAGGCGAATGGCCGGGCATGCGCCTGATGATCCACAAGGGCGGAATTCTCGACGAGTTGCAGCGCAAGTTTCTGCCGGAGGAATTTCGTAATTTCGCTGCGAGGACAGCCGCGGTCTGTTTGACAGGGATTAATCGGACCGCGCGAAGCCCGCAGCGTCGCGGCGTCAAAAACAACAGCAGCATCTAAGGGGCGAGGGCGCGGCGGGTCATGCCGCGCTTTGAGCCTTCTTCCGCGCGCGCTGTCAACAGCGTTTCAAATGCGGGATCGGGGATGACGCAGTTCGCACCGGAATGGGTGGCGCATCAGCGCCAGCGCTTTTTGCGTCACGACGCGCATGGCTTCCTGCGACACGATTATCAGCGGTTTCTCAAGCCAGGCGCGGTCTTGCCCTAGCCGCTGTCCGAGATCGTCGAGGCGAAGGCCAATTTCAATCCCGACCAGCCGCGCGTGCCGGCGGGGAATCCGGACGGCGGGCAGTGGGTCGCCGAGGCCCTGAATGGCGACGGTCGAGATCTGGAGCTCGATGATACGATAACTGATTTTAGTGCTGTCGGTAAAACGAGAGGCCATCATCTCGTGCCTCAGGCGACTTACATGGACCTGCCGTTGCCGCGCGAAACGCGCAAAGTGTTCAACGAAGCGACGACTGGTCCAATTCGCCTGAAATCAACGTCGAAGACGGCCTACTCAGAGGCCATTATTGGGATGGACCGAATGGTGCGCATGGACAATATAGCGAAGCAGTCGGGAAGTTGCTGAATAACTACTTGGCGGCAAACGAAATCAAGCCTCATCATATGACGGCAGACCAAGCGCGTGCCTTTCTGGACGTTGTAAGGGAGTCGCCAGATCCGCGGATAAGGGACTATCTTAATTCCATAAGACTCCTTCAGCGATTTTTTCGACTGCGTAGCGGCGGTCGCGGTGTCGAATAGGAACCGAACAAATGACGACCGACAGTGAATCTCTCCAGGAGCGGGAGTGGGAAATCCTGCATGACCGGATTGATGCGTTGCTTGGCCGTTTTGGAACAAAGAATGCATTCAGACGCGGTGACTATTGGATTCGCGATGATAATTGGGGCCTTCATGAGCACTCGATCGAAATTCAGAACCTGGCATTGCTTGAACCCGCGATTGTTGAATCGCTGCGACGCATAGTTTCTGACTATCCCGACTGGGAAATTGTCGTTTCCGTCGATGTCCCCGGAACGGAAAACGCCTGGCCCCGGATGGGGATTGTAGTTCAGCCGAACAAGATCATTGATGGACTGCAGCGAGATTTTCTGCCCGAGCCATTTCGTAGCCTTCACTACGAGGGTAGCCGCCGTCTATTCGACGCTGACTAGCTCATGCCTCACGAAATCCACGATGCACTTGCGCCATCGCGGCGACATCTAGCCGCATTTTCGTCGGTCATCGCTTCAGAAAGCGGCAGTCCGGCCTAGCACATTTAGTGCGTCAAGGACGATTTAGAGAGTTTCAGACATGCCCTCCATCCTTCTCACCGCACCCGCGGGCGAGCCGCTCTCGCTTGCGGAGGCGAAAGCCTTTCTGCGCGTCGAGCACAATGACGACGACGCGACGATCACAGCGTTGATCGCGGGCGCGCGCCTCCAGATCGAGGCACTGACGCGCCGCGCGCTGATGACGCAGACCTGGCGCGTCACGCGCGACGTGTGGCCGGCCAGCGGCGTCCTGCCGCTCTTGCCGGCGCCGTTGCGGGCACTCATCGCGGTGCGGGTCCATGACGCCGAGGGCAACGCGCAGGCGCTCGACCTTCAGGGCTTCGGCCTCGACAGGGTCGCCGCGCCCGCGGTGCTGGCCTTCGCGCGCGGCGCGCTGCCACCGCCGGGCCGCAAGGCGGGCGGCATCGAGATCGACATCGAGGCCGGCTACGGCGCGGCGGCGGATGTGCCGGAGCCCCTGCGCCACGCGATCCGGCTGCTCGTCGCGCACTGGTACGAGAACCGCGCGCTGATCTCCGCGAGCGGGGAGGTGGCGAGCGTGCCGGCCTCGGTGCTGGCGCTGATCGCGCCCTGGCGCGTGGTGTCGCTATGAGCGATCCCGGCCTGTTCAATCGCCGTCTGACCCTTGAAGCGCCGGTGGAGATGCCGGACGGGGCGGGCGGCGTCGTCCGCAGCTATGAGAGCATCGCGACGCTGTGGGCCTCGGTCGTTCCGGTGTCGGCGCGCGAAGCGGCCGAGGCCGCGCAGCGCGGGGTCATCGTCACGCACCGCATTTCATTGCGATTCTTCGCCGACATCACGTCGCGGCACAGATTGCGCGACGGCACGCGCATCTTCCGCATCATCTCGCTACGCGACCGCGATGGCCGCAAACGCTTTCTGCAGATCGAGGCGGAAGAGCGCAGCACGTAATCCCGACTCTCCAAGGACATTACCATGCCTTCATCCTCCGCAGCGCTGCGCGCCGCGATCCATTCCGCCCTGTCCGGACACGCGCCGCTGCTCGCCATTCTCGGCGGTCCGAAAATCTATGACGAGCCGCCGGCCACGGCGGCCTTTCCCTATGTGACGCTCGGCGAGACGCGCGTCAGCGATTATTCCGCCGGCGACGAGGCGGGCGAAGAACATCAACTCACGCTGCATGCCTGGTCGCGGCAGGGCGGGCATCGCGAGGCGCATATCATCGCCGGCACGCTGCTGCAGGCGCTCGACGATGCGCCGCTGGCGCCGGACGGACACCATCTCGTCAACCTGCGCTTCTCGCTCGCAGATATCCGCCGCGAGGCGGACGGACGCACCTATCACGCCGTCCTGCGCTTCCGCGCGGTGACGGAGCCGGCCTAATTCCGAGGAACCATCCATGACTGCCCAGAAAGGCAAGGACCTGCTCGTCAAGATTCACGACGGCACGGGTTTCATCACCGTCGCCGGCCTGCGTTCGCGAAGGCTCGCCTTCAACGCCGAGAGCGTCGACATCACGCATGCCGAATCCGCCGGCCGCTGGCGCGAACTCCTGGACGGCGCCGGCGTCAGGCGCGCCTCCATCGCCGGCCGCGGGCTGTTCAAGGACGCCGCCACCGACGCATTGATGCGGCAGACCTTTTTCGACGGCGCGGTGCGGACTTTCCAGATCGTGATTCCGGATTTCGGCAATGTCGAAGGCCCGTTCCAGATTTCCTCGCTCGAATTCGCCGGCGAACATAACGGCGAGGTCACTTACGAGATGTCGCTGGAATCGGCGGGCGCGCTGACATTCACAGCACTTTAGGAGGAAACGCATGGCCAATCGCTATCGCGGCGAGATCGAAGCCGAGATCGGCGGCGCAAGGCGCACGCTGGTGCTCACGCTCGGGGCGCTGGCGGAACTCGAAGCCGCCTTCGGCGCCGACGATCTTGCGGCGCTCGCCGAACGCTTCGGCGCCGGGCGCCTGCGCGCGCAGGATCTCGTGCGCATCATCGCCGCCGGCCTGCGCGGGGCGGGCGAGAGCGTCACCGACGAGGAGGTCGCGCGCATGAGCGTGCCCGGCGCCGCCGCCGACTATGTGCGCATCGCCGTCGAGCTGATTGAGGCGACATTCGGGACGGCGCCAGCATGAGCAAGCCGTTTCCCTGGGACGAGGCCATCGGCTTCGGCCTCGGCGTGCTGCGGCTCCCTCCCGACGCCTTCTGGCAGATGACCCCGCGCGAACTGGCACTGGCGATCCGCGCCGTCACCGGGCGGAGCGGCGCGCCGCCGGCGCGCGAAGCATTCGACGAGCTGATGAAGAGATTTCCCGATGGCCGATGATTTCGATGTGCCGACGTCCGCCTATGACCGCACTATGGCATCCGAGCGCGGCGGGTACGATCGCGAGCGCGAAAAGATCCGCCAGATCGAACGGGATTTGCGCGAACTTAACCGCACGGCGGCCCTGTTTTCGCGCACCATCGCGGGTGCCTTTGCGCAAGGTATTGCGAGCGGCCGGGGCTTCGATGAGATACTCAAGGGTCTTTACTTGCGCCTCTCCGATCTGGCGCTGCGCGCCGCGATCAAGCCGGTGGAAAGCGCGCTGACCAGCGGCCTCACACGGATTTTCGGCGGTTTGTTCGGTGTCAGCGGCGGAACCCAGGTCGCGGCCGCCTCGGGCGCCGTCAAGCCTTTCGCCGCGGGCGGCGTCATCGGCACGCCGACCTATTTTCCGCTCTCCTCCGGCGGGCTCGGCCTCGCCGGCGAGGCGGGGCCGGAAGCGATCCTGCCGCTGACGCGCACCGCGAGCGGCCGGCTCGGGGTTGCGGCAGCGGGCGGCGCGACGCCGGCGAATATCATCGTCAACATCGCGACGCCGGACGCCGACAGCTTCCGCCGTTCGGAGGTCTATGTCACCGGGCAGATCGCGCGGGCGGTGGCGCGCGGACAGCGGGGGCTCTAGAGCATGAGCGGTTCAGATTGAATCGGATCATGTCTTGCGTTTTGGCGATCTTGCGCCGAGCCGGTGCCCCCGTCGGCGGATCGCGCGCTAGCTGACGCGATCGCGCAGGCCCTGCACGCCTTCCTTCTCGGCGCAATGGTCGCAGCAGAAGAAGGTGCCGTCCTTCTCGAGCCCGTGGCCGACGATGCGCACGCCGCAATGCCTGCAGGTCGGCGCCAGGGCCTGGATGGCGCATTCGAAGCTGTCGTAGGTGTGAGCCTTGCCGTTCATCGTGACCTGAAAGGCCTTGTCGTAATCGTTGCCGCAGGTTTCGCAGGTGGGCATGGCGCGCTCTCCCTTGCAGACGTGCCGGTGATATCAAGCTGCAACACACGAAATTGGTTCCATGACCGCTACCTTTCACGACGTTCTTTTCCCGCTCGACATCGCGCTGAAAAGCGCGGGCGGGCCGGAGCGGCGCACCGAGATCGTCGCGCTCGGCTCCGGCCGCGAGGAGCGCAATGCGCGCTGGGCGCATTCGCGCCGCCGCTACGACGCCGGTTACGGCGTGAAGACCTTCGCCGAATTGTCGGAAGTCGTCGCCTTTTTCGAGGAGCGGCGTGGACGGCTGCACGGTTTCCGCTGGCGCGACCGGCTCGATCATTCCTCCGCCGCGCCCGGCCTCGCCGTGACGCCGTTCGACCAGGTGATCGGCGCAGGCGACGGCGTGACGGCGGAATTTGCGTTGGCGAAAATCTATGGCGGACTGCACGCTCCCTACCGCCGCCCGATCGTCAAGCCGGTGCCGGGCAGCGCGCGCATCGCCGTGGGCGGCAGCGAGGTGGAGGAGGGCACGGCCTTCACGATCGACGCAGCTACGGGCGTCATCACATTCATGGCCGGGCATCTGCCGCAGCCGAATGAGGCGGTGACCTCCGGATTTCTCTTCGACGTGCCGGTGCGCTTCGACACCGATTATCTGGAGGTCGATCTCTCCGCCTTCACGGCGGGCGCCGTTCCGAAAATTCCGGTGGTGGAGATCAAGGTTTGACACCATCCTCATCCTGAGGAGCGCAGCGAAGCTGCCGTCTGGATGGATGAGGCCCCGAACGCGCCCCATCCTTCGAGACGCGCCCTTCGGGCGCTCCTCCGGATGAGGCACTATGCGAGTCCCTCAGCCATGCGCCCCATCCCACCCGCACTCCAGACGAAACTCAATTCCGGCGTCACCACGCTCTGCCGCTGCTTCGTGCTCACGCGCCGCGACGGCGCGGTGCAGGGCTTCACCGACCACGACGAGGACATCGTGCTGTACGGCGTGACCTGCCGCGCCGGCACCGGGCTCGCCGCGAGCGAGGTCAGCGCGCGGCTCGGGCTCGCCGTCGACGGCGCGGAGATTTCCGGCGCGCTCGCCGACGATGGCCTGAGCGAGGCCGATCTCGCCGCCGGGCGTTATGATGCGGCGAAAGTCGAGACATTCCTGGTCGATTGGCGCGAACCCGATCTGCGCGTGCTGCTCAACACCGCGACGCTCGGCGAGGTGCGCCGTGATGGCGCGGCCTTCGTCGCCGAGTTGCGTTCACTGTCGGATGCGCTCGGGCAGGAGACGGGACGGCTGTTCACCGCGGGCTGTTCCGCCGATCTCGGCGATGCGCGCTGCGGCGTGAACCTCGCGAGCGCGGCCTTTCGCGGCGAGGGGAGTGTGACCGCCCTGCGCGGCACCTCGGCCTTCGCGGCGTCGGGGCTAGTCGCCTTCGGCGAAGGCTGGTTCGACGCCGGCAAGCTCACGTTCACCGGCGGGGCCAATAGCGGCCTCGCGATGGAGGTGAAGCGGCATCGCCTCGACGGCGCGGATGTGGTCATGGAGCTGTGGCAGGCCATGCCGGAGCCGATCGCCGTCGGAAATTCCTTTGTGGTGACAGCCGGTTGCGACAAGAGATTCGAGACCTGCCGCAACCGATTCAACAACGCCGTCAACTTCCGCGGCTTTCCCCATATTCCCGGCAACGATTTCGTCATGCGCTACACCGTCGAGGGCGAGCCGGGGAATGATGGCCGCAGCCTGCAATCCTGATCGCCCATGCCTCCCACCCGTTCCCTCATTGTCGCCGAAGCGCGCGCCTGGATCGGCACGCCGTACCGGCACCAGGCCTCGCTGAAAGGCGTCGGCTGCGATTGCCTCGGACTCGTTCGCGGCGTGTGGCGCGCGCTCTACGGCGAGGAGCCGGAACGCGCACCGCCCTATGCGCGCGACTGGGCGGAGGTGGCGACGAACGAACCGCTGGCCGAGGCCGGATTCCGGCATTTGGTGCCGGCGGATGTGCGCGCGTTCGGGCCGGGGGACGTTCTGCTGTTCCGCTGGCGCGCCGGCATGGCGGCGAAACACGCGGCAATCGTGGGCTCGTCCGATACGATGATTCATGCGCATGACGGCGCTGCCGTCGCCGAAGTCGCGCTGGCGCCATGGTGGCGGCGGCGCATCGCCTTTGCTTTTTCCTTTCCCGATCCGTGAATTAAGTCCGTTTCGCGGGTGTGAATTCAAACCATTCACGTGTCCGAGCTGCGGCTGCGTGTGCACAAGGCCGGTTTTCAACCAGTGTGACCGGTTTGCACTATGCGGAGCCGCAGGCCGGTGGGAAATGTCATGATATCTGATTTGATATCTGAATTGCGCGTGGGAATGGAAATGGGCACGATTCACCGCATTCTGTTTGGAATTGCCGGTTTGCTGCTAGCGGTGTCGATCCAGCCGGCGGCCGCCGCCGACATGCCGATGAAGGCGCCGGTCCAGGCCGCCGCGCTGCCGACATGGACCGGCTTCTATATCGGCGGCCATGCCGGCTGGGCCGAGGCGGATGTGACCTGGCGCAGCGTCTCCTTCATTGGCGATCAGTCTTTCGCATTCTCGCCTGACAAGTTTGTCGGCGGCGTGCACATCGGAATCAATTTCCAGACCGGGCCGTGGGTGCTGGGCGTCGAGATGTCCTGGACCGGCGGACGTCTCTCGCAGAAGGTGCTCGACAGGTTCGGTCTGATTGAGCTCACGACTCAGATCGACGGCATTGTGACCGTGGTCGGGCGGGCCGGCGTCGCCTTCGACCGCTGGCTGGCCTACGTCTCGGGTGGCTATGCCTCAGTAAACCTGAAAGTGGACGAGAGGCTCACCGGCTGCTGCATTCCTGGCGCATTTGCGTCCGATGAAACTGAAAGCGGCCTGACCTTCGGAGGCGGCATCGAATACATGCTGCCCGGCAATTTCATCATCGGCGTCGATTACAAATACATCGACCTCGGCAGGACGACGCGGGCTGGCGTCACCGACCAGCTGATTCCTGTCTCGTTTAACGACATCGACAGCTCCATCCAGATGATCACCGGCCGGCTGAGCTACAAGTTCGGGCCCTGACGCAATTCGCGGCTGCGCTGTCTGCAGACATCAAAGCCCCGGCCTGCGCCGGGGCTTTTTGTTGTCGCACACTTTTCTGACGGAAGATTTTCATGGCGGCACTCGTTCTCTCCATTGCCGGACAGGCCGTCGGCAGCGCCTTCGGTCCCATGGGCGCGATGGCGGGGCGGCTCGCTGGCGCCATCGCCGGCAGCTACATCGACCGCGCGCTGTTTCCCGCCGAGACGATCCAGCGCACGCGCGAAGGACCGCGCCTGACCGAACTCGACGTGATGGCTTCGTCCGAAGGCGCGCCGATCCCGCGCGTCTATGGCCGCGTGCGCCTGTCGGGCCAGGTGATCTGGGCGACGAAGCTGGAAGAGGTCATCTCCACGCGCAGCGAGACGACGGGCGGTGGCGGCGGGGGCAAGGGCGGCGGCGGAGGCGGCGGGGGCGGGGGCCCGGCCGTCACCACGACCACCACGACCTACAGCTATTTCGGAAATGTCGCCGTCGGCCTGTGCGAAGGCCCGATCGGCCATATCCTGCGCATCTGGGCGGACGGCAAGCCGCTCGATCTCTCGGGGGTGACGTATCGCACCTATAACGGCGAGGAGACGCAGGCGCCCGACCCGCTGATCGTCGCCAAGGAAGGCGCGGCCAATACGCCCGCCTATCGCGGGCTCGCCTATGTCGTGTTCGAGCGATTGCCGCTCGCCAATTTCGGCAACCGCATTCCGCAATTGTCGTTCGAGGTGCTGCGCCCGGTCGGCGCGCTCGAACAGAAGGTGCGCGCGGTGACGCTGATCCCGGGCGCGACCGAATTCGGCTATGAGCCGGCCACCGTCGTGCAGGTGATGGGGCCGGGGCAGTCGGCGCCGGAGAACCGGCATGTCGCGCATGCGCCTTCCGACATCGTCGCCTCGCTCGACGAATTGCAGGCGGTCTGCCCCAATCTGGAGCGTGTGGCGATCATCGTCGCCTGGTTCGGCGACGATCTGCGGGTGCAGCATTGCCGCCTCCGGCCCGGCATCGACAATGCGCAGAAATCGACGCATGGCGGCACCTGGAGCGTGGCCGGCGTGACGCGCGGCAATGCGTATCTGGTCTCGCATGTCGACGGACGCCCCGCCTTCGGCGGCACGCCGTCCGATTCCAGCGTCACGCATCTGATCCAGGAGCTGAAGGCGCGCGGCCTGAAGGTGACGCTCTATCCCTTCGTGATGATGGATGTTCCGCCCGGCAATGCGCGGCCCAATCCCTGGACCGGCGCCGCCTCGCAGCCGGCCTATCCCTGGCGCGGCGAGATCGTCTGCGATCCGGCGCCAGGCCGGCCCGGATCGCCGGACGGCACCGCGGCGGCGGGCGCGCAGGTCGATGCGTTTTTTGCCGGCAGCGGGACGTCGGACTGGAACTACCGGCGCATGATTATGCATTACGCCGGCCTTGCCGCGTCGGCGGGCGGCGTCGACGCCTTTCTCATCGGCTCGGAAATGCGCGCCCTGACGCGTGTGCGGTCGGCGTCCGGTGTCTATCCGGCGGTGACGCAGCTCGTATCGCTGGCGAACGACGTGAAGGCGGTTCTCGGCGGCGGCTGCCTCGTCACCTATGCCGCCGACTGGACCGAATACGGCGCGCATGTCGTGGATGCGGCGGCCAGCGAAGTGCGCTTCCCGCTCGATCCGCTCTGGGCTTCGTCCGCGATCGGCGCGATCGGCATCGACTATTACGCGCCTTTGTCGGACTGGCGCGACACCCACGATCATCTCGATCGCGCGCTGGCTTCGACCATCTATGACCGCGATTACCTTGCCGGCAATCTCGCGGGCGGGGAGGCGTATGACTTCTTCTATACGGACGCTGCCGCGCGCAATGCGCAGACCCGCACCCCGATCACCGACAGCCTCGGCAAGCCGTGGACCTTCCGGCAGAAGGATCTCTGGAATTTCTGGTCGCAGGCGCATCGCGAACGCGTCGGCGGCGTCGAGCTGTCGTCGCCGACCGCGTGGGTGCCGCAGAGCAAGCCGTTCTGGCTGACCGAAGTCGGCTGTCCGGCGGTGGACAAGGGCACCAACCAGCCCAGCGTCTTTCCCGACATGAAATCGGCCAATGGCGGCTATCCTTATTTCTCCAACGGCCGGCGCGACGATCTCGTGCAGCGGCGCTATCTGGAGACGGTGCTCGACGCCTTCGCGGCGGACAGCGACCGCAATCCCGCTTCGTCGCTCTATGCCGGGCGCATGGTCGATCCTTCCGGCATTCACATCTGGACCTGGGACGCGCGGCCCTATCCGGTGTTTCCGGCGGCGACCGATGTCTGGAGCGACGGACCGAACTGGGAGACGGGTCACTGGCTCACCGGCCGGCTCGGCGCCTCGCAGCTCGAAGGCCTCGTTGCGAATATTCTCACTGACGCGGACACAGACCTCGGCGACGCCTCGGCGCTCGGCGAGGGACCGGACGGCTACGTGATCGACCGGCCGATGGCGGCGCGCGCGGCGATCGAGCCGCTCGCCGCCGCCTATGCCTTCGATGCGATCGAGGGAGAAGGAACGCTGTCGTTCCGCCCGCGCGGCGGCGCACCGGTGATCGAGCTCGACGAGGACGATCTGGTGCTGCCGCGCGAGGGCGCGCCGGTGCGGCTGGTGCGTGCGCAGGAAACCGAATTGCCGCGCGAGGTGACGCTCGGCTTCATCGATGCCGGCGCCGATTATCGCCGCGCCGCCGCCTCGTCGCGGCGGCTGGTCGGCGCGGCGTCGCGTGTCGTGCAGCAGAATGTGGCGATGGTGACAAACGACGCGGCGGCGGCACGGCGCGCCGACATCTGGCTGCAGGATCTGTGGGCCGGTCGCGAGAGCGCCGACTTCGCGCTGCCGCCGAGTCTGCTGCGGCTGACGCCGGGCGATGTGATCGCGCTCTCGGTGCAGGGACGGCGCCGTCTGTTCGAGATCCGAGAGATCGTCGACACCGAGCATCGCGCGCTGAAGGCGTGGGCGATCGACCCCGAAGTGTTCGATCTGCCGCTGCCCTTGCCGCGCCGCCGCGCGCCCGATCTGCCGCCCGCGATCGGGCCGGTGAAGGTGCATCTGCTCAGCCTGCCGGCGCTCGACGCCGGCGAGCCGCCGGTGCTCACGCGCATCGCGGTCTTCGCCGATCCCTGGCCGGGGCCGGTCGCGGTCTGGTCGTCGGGCGACGGCCTGACTTTCACCCGCGCGGCGCTGGCGCTGGCGCCGGCTGTGGTCGGGGAGACGCTGGACGATCTGCCGGCGGGGCCAGTGGGCCGCTTCGATCATGCGAACAGCCTGCGCATCGAGCTGCATGGCGGGGCGCTGACCTCGGTGTCGGATGCGGCGCTGCTCAACGGCGCCAATGCCGCGGCTGTGCAGCGGCCGGACGGTGTCTGGGAGATCGTGCAATTCGCCCTGGCCGAACTGGTCGGCGAGCGCACATATAAAGTGTCGCGGCTCTTGCGCGGGCAGGCGGGGAGCGAGCAGGCGATGGGCGACCCGCTCCCGGCCGGCGCGCCTTTCGTGCTGCTCGACCAGCATGTCGTGCCGCTGGTGCGCGGACGCGACGCGCTCGGCCGCACCCTGCATCTGCGCATCGTTGCCGCCGGGCGCGATCACGGCGATGCCGCGACGGTCGCGGCGAGCCTGACGCCGCAGGCGACGGTGCTGAAGCCGCTCAGCCCCGCGCATCTGCGCGCGGCGCGCACGGGCGACGGCATTCTCCTGCGCTGGATCCACCGCACGCGCATCGAGGGCGATTCCTGGGAGACGCAGGAAGTGCCGCTCGGCGAGACGGGCGAGGCCTACGAGATCGACATTCTCGACGGCGCGAGCGTCAGGCGCACGCTCGCCGCAACCTCGCCCTCGGTGCTGTATCCGGCCGCGCAGGAGCTCGCCGATTTCGGTTTCCCGCAATCCTCGCTCACGTTCCGCGTCGTGCAGATGTCGGCGAGCGTCGGGCGGGGATTTGCGGCCGAGAAGACCGCGACGCTCTAGCGTCGGGCGCCGACCCCTCACCCAACTTTTCCTGATGCACCGTCGGCGACGCCCTCTCCCACAAGGGAAGAGGGCGCATTCGTGTGCGCCGCAAGCATGGCGATGATGAAGGCATTGCAATGACCACTCCCAATCTCTCTTTGCCGTATCTCGATCCCGGTCAGGCGCAGAAACATGTGACGCACAACGAGGCCCTGCGCATGCTCGACGCGCTGGTGATGCTCAGCGTGATCGACCGCGATCTCTCCGCGCCGCCGTCCTCGCCCGCGGAAGGCGCACGCTACATCGTCGCTGCGCCGGGCAGCGGCGCCTTTGCCGGGAAGACCAACCAGATCGCGCATTACGCCGACGGCGGCTGGCTGTTCTATTCCCCGCTCGCCGGCTGGACCTGCTTCGTCGCCGATGAAGGGGCGCTGCTCGCCTTCGACGGAGGCGACTGGGTGCCGGCGACCGATGCGCTCGGCGGCGTTACCGAATTGCACAATCTCGCGCGGCTCGGCCTCGGCATGGCGGCGGATGCCGCCAATCCCTTCGCGGCGAAGCTCAACACCGCTTTGTGGACCTCGCGCGGCACCGGCGAGGGCGGCGACGGCGACTTGCGCGTCAAGCTGAACAAGGAAGCCGCGGGCGACACCGCCTCGCTGCTGCTGCAGAGCGGCCATTCCGGCCGCGCCGAGATCGGGCTGACCGGCGACGACGACCTGCACATCAAGGTGTCGCCGGACGGCGCCGCCTGGCATGAGGCGATCCTGATCGACAGGGCCACCGGCGAAGTCAGCTTCCCGCAGACGCAGCTGCAGGGCGGGCGCGAGACGCTGACCGCGAACCGCACCTATTATGTGCGCACCGACGGCGCGGATTCGAATTCCGGCCTTGCCAATAATGCGGGCGGCGCCTTCCTCACCATCCAGAAGGCGGTCGACGTGGCGGCGGCGCTCGACCTCTCGATCCATGACGTGACCATCCAGATCGGCAACGGCACCTATGCCGCGCCGGTGGTGCTCAAGAGCACGGTCGGCGCCGGCCGCATCACGCTGCGCGGCGACACAGCGGCGCCGGCCAATGTCACCATCGCGCCGACCGGCGCGAGCGCGATCTCAGGCCACGGCTATACCGGCCGCTATCGCCTGGAGGGGGTGAAGCTGCAAACGGCGACCTCCGGCCACGCCATTCATATTACAGGCGCCAAGCTGGAGATCGGGCAGGTGGAGTTCGGGGCGGTGGCGGGGGGATACAATCACGTCTTGCTTGAAGCGCAGGCTTACCTGCTCGTCGTGGCTGGTTATGCGATCACCGGGGCGGCGAGCATCCACTGGGCCGTTCGCTCTGGTTCGTATCTCGACTGCCGCAGCCTGACGATCACGCTGTCGGGAACACCGGCGCTCGGAATTTTTGCGTATGCGGATATGATTGCCATTTTAATGGCGGCATCGAATACATTCTCTGGGACTGCGACCGGACAGAGATACAATATCAATAGTAACTCGGTATTGAATGCAGGAGGCGCTGGCGTGTCTTATTTGCCAGGTAACAGTTCCGGAGTCTCCACGACTGGCGCACAATACATCTGAACTCTCTTGACCCTCTTATTCAAGCAGATACGTTCGAGTAATGGGGGCTGTCAGACTTTTTCTGGCCTTAACTATTGTCGTAGGCCATCACTGGAAATTCGGACATCATATGGAGTTCGCCGTCATCGCCGCGGTGAAGGCTTTTTTTGTTATTTCCGGATTTTACATGGCAATGATACTTGCTGGCCGTTATGCGGACGCTCCCATTCGTGTGTTCTTTGTAAGTCGTTTTTTACGGCTTTATCCAGTTTATCTGCTGGTGCTTTTGTTGTCGTTGATAGGGGCGTCACTTTCGTCAAATGGCACGCTTGGTCCATTCATCGATCTGAACAAATGGCGTGAGTTCTTGATTCATGACGGGTTCGTTTGGACCAAAATTTGGCTCATCGTTGCAAACGTGAGCATGATGGGAATCGACGCAACTTTGTATGGCTGCATTGATCTCAAGTCTAGTTCTGTCTGGATTTACAAAGGCGGCTGTCCCGGATTCATCTTCAACAACTTGATTCTGATTCCCCAGGCGTGGTCGATCAGCATAGAGATTGCTTTTTACGCAATTGCGCCGTGGGTTGTTCGGTGGTCGAGTCGGGCGCTTCTTCTATTGATCGTTGGCGGGATATTATCGTGGCTGCTTTTGGCGGCTTTCGG
>Ga0073934_10003911_pt1 | contig 26001 bp, 22 predicted proteins | sample LarsenN4metaG_FD_76834 | JGI IMG/M metagenome (GOLD analysis project Ga0073934, IMG submission 76834) | Hot spring sediment bacterial and archeal communities from British Columbia, Canada, to study Microbial Dark Matter (Phase II) - Larsen... ... | reverse complement strand
GAGCAGCCCTGCGAGCACGCCGTACGGCTCAGCCCCGGGTGAGGCCCGGATTCCGCCCACGATTCGCCGGACGGCCTCACGCACCTCGCCGCCGCTGGCTACCAGCAGCTCCTCGAACCGCGCCAGCCGCGTCCGGTAGATCCGGGCGGCGACCACGCTGGCGTTGTTGAGCGGCAGCCGGCGGGCCAGCCGCTCGCCGTCGTAGACCTCCAGCTCGCCCCCCACCGGCCCCGCCAGCACCACACGGGCGCTGTCGAACACCACCGTGCGAGCCGCCTCCACCTCCCGCCCCGCCAGCCCGGAGGCGTACAGCCGGGTGAGCCGATCCGCCAGATCCGCGTAGAACCGGTCTAGCCGTTGTTCGTCGCGCCACAGGGCGGCCTCGCGATTGGCAGCCACCGTGTCCCCCCGGGCCCGGAAAAACGCCTCGGCACCGCGATACCCCACGAACGAGGCGAAGCTCTCGTTGAACGCCGTGGCGCTCGGGACATAGAGCGTGTTGTGGGCCATTTCGTGGATCACCGTGACCGCCAGGTCCGCCGGATCCCGCGTCAACGCCGTGGACAACAATGGGTCGCTGAACCAGCCCAGCGTCGAGAAGGCCCCTGCCGGCCGCAAGAACGTGTCGAACCCGCGCCGCTCGAGATCCCCGGCGGCCCGCCGCGCTGCGCCGAAGTCGAAAAACCCTTTGTACGGCACGGCGCCCACAATGGGATACCGCCAGACGTACTCCACCAACCGGTCCCGCGGGCTGGCGCTCAACACCAGCAAGAGGGTGTCGCGCCCCACGTCGCTGAATTCGGTGTAGGTGTCCCGTGCCGCGAGCCCGAGGGAGTCCGCGGCGAAGGCGCGGCAGTCGAGCACCAGCTGAAACAGCCGGCGCCGCTCGGGCGGCGTCTCCGGATCCGCAGCGAGCCTCGCCAGGGGTCGCCGCTTCGCCAGAATCTTCCCCTCCTCGTATGCCGCCCGCAACAGAAAGCGCACCTCGGCACTGAGGGCGATCGCGAGGACCATCGCCAGCAAACCGGCGGCGGCACCGCCCCAGACGATACGGCGCACTCGGCTGCCGGGGCGTGCCGGACTCACAGCGTCAGCCGGAGCCCCAAACGGTGGGCCGGTGCGCCCACCAGATCCCGCGCGGCGTAGGCATAATCGAGTCGGAGCTTGCCCAGCGCCGCGCTCCCGCCGAACGTCACGGCGGGCTCCGCGGTCCCGGCAGTGCGGGTTTGGTACGCAGCCCGCGCCAACAGCCCGACCCCGTAAACCACGATGCCGGCCTCCCCGCCCAGGATCCACCGACTGGGCTGGCCCTCCGGCCATTGGGCCTCGAGGGTGGTCATCAATCGGAAGGTCCCCTGCGGGTCCGTGTAGTTCATGGTGAAGCCCCAGCGCGCAAGCCGCGGCAGCGGCAGCATGGATTGCGGGCGCCAGTTCCCGCCGACGTTTTGCAGGGAAAACCCCATGGCCATGATGTCAAACACCGCCAGCGCGATTCCCAGATCCCCGCTGCGCCCGCGCTCTTCGGCGCCACCGGCCGAGCGCCGGACTTCACGAATCGAGCCGCCCACGGCGAGAACGCCGAACCGATACACCAGCGACCCCACCCCCATGGCTTCGTAGGGCCGCCCGCCGGCGCCGCGGCTCAGGCCCACCAGCGGGACAGAGTCCCCACCCATGTACGCCAGCCCCAGCCCCAGGTCGAACTGCGATAATCGCCACCCCAGGGCGGCCGTGCCCGCGGTGGCGTCGAACCGGGTGCGGCGGTAGGTCCCCTCGATCCCGATGTGGCGGAGCGTGGCGATCCCCACAGGGTTGGCAAACACGGCCCCCGCGTCACCCACGAGCGCCGCCCCCGCCCCGTGCAGCCCGGCACTCCGCACGGAGCCGGGCAGGCTCAGGACTGCCGGCGGGGACACCTGGGCCACCAGCGGCGCGGGCCCCACGGCGACCGCCATCAGCAGCAGCACGCGAACCGGTGCCGGCCCCGCGTCCCACGATGGCATCGAGTGGTTCACCTCAGTGCCCTGTGCGGTCAATGTCGTTCCGCAGCGGCAGCCGGATGCACTAGCGAAGGCGGATGACATTGAGCCGGGCGGGTACGGACGCCGGGAACGGCGCGCCGCTGCCCTGGCTGAACTGCAGCCCGAACCCCCGTTGGCCGGCGGTCTGCACCGCCAGGAAGTAGTCCCCGGAGCCGGCGCGCAGCACGTCGCTCACGTTGAACGTGCCCCCCAGGTACACCGGCGGCTCCAGCGGGAAGGGGCGATCGAAGGTGCTGGGCGATTGCCGGTTGAGGTTGGCGTAGACTCGGCGAAACGACCAGTTGCCCGACCACGTGCGGTAGGTGAGCCGGCCCGGCGCGGTAAAGCCCGGAAGATCGGAGACATAGTTGGCGAGAAACCACTGCGGCAGCAGGGCCGCCACCGGCTCTCCCGTGGCGGACGCGATATTGGCGGCGCCGGTGAGCCCGGTCTCTGACATCCGCCGCGCGAGGTCGTCGCCGAACTGGTCCACCAGCCACCGCAATAGCAGCCAGGCCGCGCCGCGCTCCTCCAGCGTGCCGGTCCCCTCCCGGAAGAACGCGAAGCGCGCCCCCGGATCCTTCAGGTACTTGTACGCGTTGAACAGGTTCCCCAGAACGAACTCGGAGAACCGCACCGTGTCCCCCAGTGACAGGAAGTGGAACCCGCCCAGCTCTTCCGCCAGATGCGACATCGCCTCGTTCAGCCACAGCGCCTCGCTCGACCCCCCGCGCAGCATCACGTGCTGGTAGTAGCTCACCATGTGCTGGAACTCGTGCACGAAGGTCACCGGCACCAGCCGGCGGACGCTGCTCACGCTGAAGCGGCACGTCACCGCCTGCTGGGGATCGGGGACGATGGCGTAGAACACCTCCGCCTGATTGGAGCGGCTGTCGTCCCGAAACCTGGGGTCGATGTCGATCGCGTAGAAGAACCCGGTGACGAAAGCCTGCGAGCATTGATCCTTGGCTGTTAGCCGGTTCACGACCGGAGTGAACAGGATGAACAGCAGCCCGTTCTCATCCACGTCCGACTCGACTCCAAACGCCCGGGTGCCAGTGCCGTACAGGTCGCTGTCGAACATCTGGCCCAGCGCCTGGAAGTCCTGATCCGTGAACCCGTCGGCCGGTGCCGCGATGTCTTGGTAGATGGCAGCGTGCTTCCCCACGTATCGCAGGGACGCCGTCACGGGCGAGAAGTCCTCCGTCCTGGAACAGGTCACCACGTTGCAGACGCGGAACGTCCGCAGTTGCTCGGAGCTGCGTGCGATGGGAAGCCCGGCAGCCGGCGCGCGAGGTACGGTCGCCGGGCGGGGCAGCGCGGCATAGCCGGCTTCCAATCCGCGGAGATAATCGTGGAACCGGAGGTCGAACGGACGGGCCCCCGGCGCGGCCGGGGCGATCGCCGGACCCGCCAGCGCCGAGTCGCCCAGCAACCGATAGGTGGCGGAATCGCCGGCCGTGCCGCCGGCCAATTGCGGCGCCAGCAGGTACGTGACGCTGTCCGGCCCGGCGGTGGGGAACGTGGCGCAGCCCGCCACGTCGAGCGGATCAATGAACGCGTAATCTCCCACCGCCAGACGCACCGGGCCCGCCGTCGCCGTGAACGTGGCGGCGACGGCGTTGCTGGACGCCGTGCCCACGCGCACCACCACCGACACGCTCCCCGGGGGCAGGCACACCGGCGCGATGGCGGTGATGGCCGTCCCTGCCGGGTTCGTGGCCAGAACCCGGGCCGGGGCGCCCGCGATCACCACCGTGGCCCCGGCCGCGAACCCGCTCCCCTGCACCGTAATGGTGTCTCCCCCGGTAAACTGCGACGGCGCCACCGACGAGATCACCGGCGGCGCCGTGGCCGTCGCCGTGAAGCTCACGGCTTTCTCGAGGTTCAGCTTGAGCGCGGCGCGCACGGCGTAGGCGCCTGCGGTCGGCCCCAGCCGCAGCGATACCTTCGCTCGGCCTTCACCGTCTGCCAAGGTGATCGAGTCGCTCAACGCGGCGCCGGACCCGGCCGTCATAGTCCAGCGCACTTCCGCGCGAGGCGCGGGCGTGCCGTCGCTCCCCTTGACGTCCACCGCAAGTGGCGCGGGCAGCGTGCCACCCGCGGGCGCGGTCTGCGCGTCGGTGGAGGCCACCCGCTCGATCGTAGCCGGAAGCACTACGGCGTCGCCTCCGCCGCAGGCGGAGCCGACCCAGGCGAGCACCAGGGCTGGCCCTCCGCGCCGGGCCAGCGCCGATCGCCACCCGGAGCGGGCTCGGGCCAAGCGTGTAAGGCGCAGCATCGGGGCAACTTACGAGCGCCGCGTGGCTTTTGACAATGCTTCGGGCGCGGCATACCTTACGGCTCAAGCCCGAGAAAAACTTCGCACGAGAAGCATCCTGGATGCCGTTCGTCCATCTCCACACGCATTCCGAATACTCGCTGCTCGATGGGGCCAACCGCATTTCCGACCTGGTGGCCCGCACCGTCGAGCTGGGCATGGACACGCTGGCCATCACCGACCACGGCAACCTCTACGCCGCGCCGGCCTTCTATGAGCAGGCCCGCGCCGCCAGGATCCGCCCCATTCTGGGCTTCGAGGCGTACCTCGCGTTCGGCTCGCGGCACGCCCGCGAGCGGCCGCCGGGTGCACCCGCTTACTACTCCCACCTCGTCCTCCTGGCCCGGAACCGCACCGGTTATCACAACCTGATCAAGCTCTCCTCCATCGGATTTCTGGAGGGCTACTACCGGCGCCCCCGCATCGACAAGGACGTCCTGGAACGCCACAAGGACGGTCTGGTGTGTCTGGCGGCCTGTCTCTCGGGGGAGGTCGCCCTGTGGCTGCGGCAGGGCAACGTCGAGGCGGCCGGGCAGTCAGCCGAGTGGTTCGCGAGGGTCTTCGGGCCCGGCGGCTTCTGGTTGGAGGTGCAGAACCACGGCATTGCCGACGAAAAGGTGGTGGCCGAGGGCATGTTCCACCTGGCCAACGCGCTGGGCCTGCCGGTGGTCGTGACCAACGACGCGCACTACTTGCGCCGCGAGGACGCGGCCGCGCACGACGTGCTGCTGGCCATCGGGACCGGCAAGGACCTGGACGATCCCAAGCGCTTCCGGTTCGTGGGCGAAGAGAGCTATCTCAAGTCCGAAGCCGAGATGCGGGAGCTGTTCCCGGGGCGGGACGACCTGGCGGCGAACACGGCTCGCGTGGCGGAACTCTGCGAGTTCGATTTCGAGAAGCGCTACTTCCTGCCGCAGTTCCCCCGACCCACCACCTACGCTTCGGACGATGTGCTCCTGGTGGAGCTGGCCACCACGGGCGCCCTGCGGCGGTACGGGTCGCCCCTGCCGGAGCCGGTCAAGGCGCGCCTCGACTACGAGCTCTCGGTCATCACCACCACAGGCTACGCCGGCTATTTCCTGATCGTCCAGGACTTCATCCGGGCGGCGCGCGAGCGCGGCATCCCGGTGGGGCCGGGTCGCGGTTCCGCCGCCGGATCGCTGGTGGCGTACGCGCTCGGCATCACCAACGTCGATCCGCTCCGGTTCGACCTGTTGTTCGAGCGGTTCCTGAATCCCGAACGCATCTCCATGCCGGACATCGACGTGGACTTCTGTTTCGAGCGCCGCGGCGAGGTGATCGAGTACGTGCGCGAGCGCTACGGGCGGGCCAGCGTCGGCCAGATCATCACCTTCGGGACGCTCAAGGCGCGCGCCGCGGTGCGCGACGTGGCCCGGGTGCTGCGCTTCGCGCCGGGAGACGCCGACCGGATCGCCAAGCTGATTCCGTCGGGCCCCGCCTATGCGCTGGCCATCGACGAAGCGGCGGAGCGGGTGCCGGAGCTTGCCGACCTGAAGCGCTCCGACGCCAACGTCGCTCGGCTGCTCGACCTGAGCCGCCGCATCGAGGGCCTGTCCCGCCACGCGTCGGTCCACGCCGCCGGCGTGGTGATCGCTCCGGGGCCGCTGGCCGACTACGTCCCCGTGTGCACCCCGCCCCAGAAGGAAGGCGCGGGCGCGGCCGCCGCCGTCGACGAGGCCATCATCACGCAGTACGACATGATCGGCCTCGAGCAGGTCGGCATGCTCAAGATGGACTTCCTGGGGTTGAAGACCCTGACCGTGATTCACGACGCCGTCGAGATGATCCGCGACCGGCACGGCGTAACGGTGGACCCGGACACCCTGGACCTGGACGATCCCCCGACCTATGCCCTGCTCCGCGCCGGCCGCACCGCCGGCGTGTTCCAGTTCGAGTCCCCGCTCGGCACCGACATGCTGCGGCAGCTCCGCTGCGACCGGTTCGACGACCTGGTGGCCACCAATGCCCTGGTCCGCCCGGGACCGCTCGATTCGGGGATGCACCACGTCTACATCCGGCGTAAGCGCGGTGAGGAGAAAGTCCGCTACCCTCACGCGGCGCTGCAGGAGGTGCTCCAGTCCACCTACGGCGTGATCGTGTATCAGGAACAGGTGATGCGCATCGCCAACGTGCTCGCCGGCTACAGCTTGGCGGAAGCGGACGTGCTTCGCAAAGCGGTGGGGAAGAAGGACAAGGAGCTGCTCCGGCAGCAACTGCTGGCCTTCACCGAGCGGGCGGTGGCGAAGGGGCACGAGCGCCGGATGGTCGAAGACATCGCCTCCCAGATCGAGACCTTCGGCCGCTACGGGTTCCCCAAGGCGCACGCCGTCGCCTACAGCATCCTCTCGTTCCAGACCGCCTGGCTCAAGGCCCACTACCCGGCGGAGTTCATGGCGGCGCTGCTCTCGTCGGAGATCGGCGACAGCGACAAGGTGGTGAGCTACATCGCCGAAGCCCGAGAGCTGGGCCTCCAGGTGCTGCCGCCGTCGGTCAACGAATCCGGATGGAAGTTCACCGTCACCGGCGACCGGGCGATCCGCTTCGGGCTGGGCGCGGTGCGCAACGTGGGGCGGGCCGCCATCGAGTCCATCATCGGGGGCCGAGCCACGGGCGGGGAGTATCGCTCGCTGCGCGATTTCTGCGAACGGGTGGACTTGAGGCTCTGCAACAAGCGTGTCATCGAGTCGCTCATCGCCGCGGGCGCGTTCGACCAGCTGGGAGGACACCGGGCGCAGCTGGTGGCCGCGCTCGACGCCACCCTCGCCGCCGCGCAGCTGCGCCAGGCCGAGCGACAGGCCGGCCAGGCGACGCTGTTCTTCGACGACGACACCGGCGTCGCCGCCGAGCGGGAGCCGGCCCCGCTGCCCGACGTGCCCATCTGGACCGAAGCGGAGCGCCTCGCCAAGGAAAAGGAAGTCCTGGGCTTCTTCATCTCGGGCCATCCCCTGGACCGCTACCGCGACGAGGTGGCGTTGTTCAGCACCCGCTCGACCGCCACCCTGGAGACCTGGAGCCAGCACCAGGTAACCACGGCCGTGGTGGTCACGGCCGTCACCCGGCGGATCAGCCGCAGGTCCGGCGCCGAATACGCCCGGCTGCTGGTCGAGGATTTCCACGGTACGGCCGAGGCCATCGTGTTCCCCGAGAAATGGAGCAAGCTCTCCAGCGTGATCGTGCCGGACGCGGCCTTGCTCTTGACCGGCAGCTACAGCCAGCGGGACCGCGGCGAGGATCGCGCGCCGTTCGTGGTGGAGGACGCCCAGCCGCTGGCCGACCTCAAGGCCGGCGGGGCGGTGGCCGTCGAGCTGGCCTGGAAGCCCGGCGAGGGACCTAACCCCGAGACCGCCCACGCCCTGGCGGCGCTCTGCGCCGCGCACCCGGGGCCCGCCCCCGTCTTCGTGCAGTGGTCCGACGGCAACGGCGTCACCGCCCGGCTTCGCGCCCGGCGCCTCCAGGTCGAGCTGACCGAGACCTTGCTGGAGGGCCTGCGGGGGGTGCTGGGGCCGGACCAGGTGCGCCTGGTGCGAGCGAAGTAACTTCCCTGACCATGGCCGCCGCGCCCTACCTCGACTTCGAGAAGCCGATCGCCGAGCTCCAGCGGCAGATTGACCACCTGCGCCAGCTGGCAACCGATCGGCAGCTCGACGTCGAGCGCGAGATCGAGCCGCTCGAGCGCATGCTCAGCGAGCTGCGCCGAGAGATCTTCGGCAACCTGACGCCGATGCAGCGGGTGCAGGTGGCGCGCCACCCGCGCCGGCCGTACACGCTGGACTACCTCGAGTCCTGTTTCACCGAGTTCGTGGAGCTGCGCGGCGACCGGCTGTACCGGGACGACCCTGCCATCATCGGCGGCTGGGCCCGCCTGCGCGGGCGGCCGGTCGTGGTGATCGGCCAGCAGAAAGGTCGCGACACCAAGGAGAACTTGAGGCGCAACTTCGGCATGCCCCACCCCGAGGGCTACCGCAAGGCCCTCCGGCTGATGCGGATGGCGGAGCGTTTCGGCGCGCCGGCCATCACCTTGATCGACACCCCCGGCGCCTACCCCGGCCTGGGCGCCGAGGAGCGCGGCCAGGCGGAGGCGATCGCGCGCAACCTGCTGGAGATGGCCGCGATCCGGACCATCCTGATCGCAGCCGTGATCGGGGAAGGCGGCTCCGGCGGCGCGTTGGCCCTAGGGATCGCCGACCGCGTCCTCATGCTGGAGAACGCCATCTACTCCGTCATCTCGCCCGAAGGCTGTGCCGCCATTCTGTGGAAAGACGCCGGCCAGAAGGAGCGGGCCGCCGAAGCCCTCAAGCTCACCGCGCCGGACCTGCTGCGGCTCCAGGTAATCGACGAGATCGTCCCGGAGCCGCCCGGCGGCGCCCACGCTGACCCCCAACAGGCCGCGCAGACCCTGGGCGACGCGCTGGACGCCGCCATTCGCTCGCTGGAGACCCTGGCCCCCGAGACCCTCCGCCGGCAGCGCGCCGAGAAGTTCCGGCGCATGGGCAAGTTCGCCGAGCGCTGACCATGCCGGAACTCGTCGAAGTCCGGTTCAAGGGCAACCGGAAGGACATTTACACCTGGGACAGCGGCACCGCCCTCGCGGTCGGCGACGCGGTCGTGGTCGAAGCGGAGCGCGGGCTGGACCTGGGCGTCGTATCCGCGGTGGGCGAACTCGCCCAGAAGAAATGCGGCATCGGGTGCAACGGCTGCGCCATCGCGGCGCCCAAGGAACCCAAAGGGAAAGTGGTGCGCGCCGCGGCGGCCGAGGACGCGCACCTGGGCCGTGAGCTCCGCAAAGCGGAAGACGACATCCGGCGCAAGGTGATCGAGCGGGTCCGCGCCCACAACCTGCCCATGAAGGTGTCGGACGCCGAGTGGCAGTGGGACCGGCGCAAGCTCACCGTCTACTTCACCGCGGAGCAGCGCGTCGACTTTCGCGCCCTGGTGCGCGACCTGGCCGCGCTGTTCCGGACCCGGATTGAGCTGCGCCAGATCGGCGCTCGGGACGAAGCCAAGCGGCTCGACGGCGTGGGACGATGCGGCCGCCAGTACTGTTGCTCCTCCTGGCTTCCGGAGCTCAAGCCGGTGAGCCTCGCGCTGGCCAAGGACCAGCGGCTCTCGCTCAACCCGTCGCAGATCTCCGGCGGGTGCGGCCGACTGCTGTGCTGCCTCCGCTACGAGCACGATTTCTACGTGGCCAGCCGGAAACGCTTTCCGAAAGAAGGCAGACTGGTCCGGACCGTGCGCGGCGAGGAGCGGGTCCAAGCGGTGGACATCTTCCGCGAGCGGGTCCTGCTACGGGGGACGGACGGCTCGGTTCGGGCATTCCCACTGGTCGAGCTGAAGGCGGAATTGGCCTCGCTCGCCGGCGAGCCCCAACCGGCCCAGCCCGCTCCACCGTCTTCGCTGGTGACGTTCGACGAGGGCCCTACCGCCGTGACCAGCGAGCGGGCCGCGGAAGCCGTGAGCCCGCCGCGCAAGAAGCGCCGGCGCCGCCCGCGCCGGAAGGATCGAGGCGGGCCGACGCCGCCTGCCCCCGGACCCGACCCGACCGACCCCACGGAGCCACCGGGTGAGTGACCGTTTCTACCTCACCACGGCGATCGACTATTCCAACGGCGAGCCCCACCTCGGTCACGCGTTCGAGAAGATCGGGGCCGATTGCATCGCCCGCTACCACCGGCTCCGGGGCGATCGGGTGCACTTCCTCATCGGCATGGACGAGCACGGCAAGAAGGTGGCCCAGGAGGCCGCCGCCCGCGCCCTGACGCCCCAAGCGCTGGTGGACGACATCGCGTCCAAGTTCCAGAGCGCCTGGCAGACGCTCGCCATTTCCTACGATCAGTTCATCCGCACCACCCATCCCGAGCACAAAGCCGGGGTCGTCGCGCTGATCGAACGGATCTTCGCCACCCGGCCAGACGATCTCTACGAGCGGGAGTACCAGGGCTGGTATTGCGTCGGATGCGAGCAGTTCAAGCGGGACAACGAGATCGAGCATGGTCGCTGCATGATCCATCCGACCCGAGAGCTCGAGTGGAGCAAAGAACGCAACTGGTTCTTCCGGCTCTCGGCCTATCAAGCGTTCATTCGACGCCTGCTGGAGCAACAGCCGCGGTTCCTTCAGCCGGACGCTCGCCGCAACGAAATGCTGGCGTTGCTGGATGAGGGCCTCGAAGACATCTCCGTCACCCGGGCGGGGCTCACCTGGGCCATCCCCTTCCCTCGCCCCTTGAGCACCGGCGAGCGACAGGGGACGTGGGTGTGGTTCGACGCACTGCCCAACTACCTCACCGCCACCCGGTTTCCGGACCCGGCCCATACGGAGCGCTGGCCCGCCCAGCTTCACGTCATCGGCAAAGACATCACCCGGCTGCACTGTGTCATCTGGCCGGCCATGCTCCGCGCCGCCGGCCTGTCGCTCCCTGAGGCCGTGTGGGCCCACGGGTTCGTCAACTTCTCCGGCAAGCGCTTCTCCAAGAGCGCGGGCGTGCGGATCGAGCTGGCGGAAGCGATCCGGCGGCACGGCCCGGACGCGCTCCGCTACTTCCTGTTGCGGGAGGTTCCCTGGGATGGGGACGGTGATTTCACCTGGGAACGCTTCGACGCCCGCTACGAAGCGGACCTCGCCAACGGCTACGGCAACCTGGCCAGCCGGGTGCTCGCCATGACGGCCCGGTACGTGAACGGCGTCATTCCCGACGCGGGCGAGGTAACCAGCCTCGACCGCGAGGGACAGGCCGTGATCGCCGATTACCGGGAGGCCATGGACCGGCAATTGCTGCACGAGGGTTTACGGCACGCCTGGCGGCTCGTGGCCCGCGCCAACGCCTTCGTGGAAGAGACCGCCCCCTGGAACCTGGCCAAGCAGGGCCAAACCGAGGCCCTCCGATCAACCCTCGGCGCCCTGGCCCGCGCCCTCGCCCGCATCAGCCTGCTGGCCAGCCCCTACCTGCCCGCCAAGACCCAGCTGGTCTGGGCGGCCCTGGGCTTGCCGGGGGGGGTTCACGAGGCCGGGTGGGGGCTCCTCGAAGCGCCGCCCGTGAGCGGGCGAAACGTCCAAAAACTCGCTCCACTCTTCCCCAAGGCGGTGGCTGACAGCGTAAGTTCCTAATTTACAATGGATTATGAAGGTGACCTCGCCTGTTGACAGATTCATGACGCGCGGTCTATGTTAGCCCCCCTTACCCGACCGACCCGGGGCCCCTGGATCCGGGTCCGCCGAACCGTGAGGCGCGATGGCCAAACGACACTGTTGGACCATCCTGTGGGTACCGCATGGCGCCGGGACCACCCGTTCCATAAGGGTGTCCCACCGCGCCTTGAAGGTCGCGGGAGGTACCCTGGGCGTCTTAGTGGTCGCCGGGGTGGGGTTTGGGGTCACCGCGATCCGTAAAGGCGTTGATATCTCGCGGCTGGAGCGCCTGGAGCGGGCCAACCAGCTCCTGTCCGAGCAGGTGATCCGGACCCGCACGCGGCTCCAACAGGTGAACGACACCGTCGCCGCCATGATGAAGCTGGACCAGAGGGTCCGGCTACTGGCGAACTTGCCGCCCAACGATCCGGACGTGCAGCGGGCCGGCATCGGCGGCCCGGCCGGCGTACCGTCGGAGCGCGAACTCGTGCTGTCGGAACAGCCCCTCGGGCGCGAAGCCTTGCAGATGGAGGAGGACGTGGAGGGGTTGATTCGCCGAGCCAACCTGCTGGCGCGGTCGTTCCACGAGGCCATCGACAGCCTGAACGCGCACACCGATCGGCTGGCGCGGACCCCCTCGATCATGCCGACACGCGGGTGGCTCACCAGCATGTACGCGCAGGCACGGATGCACCCCATCTTCCACGAGGCGCGCCGGCACGAGGGAATGGACATCACGGCGCCGCTGGGAACGCCGATCGTGGCGCCGGCCCGCGGGTGGGTGATCAAGGTGGACACCGACGAGGGCTACGGCCGCTTCGTCAAGATCGATCACGGGAACGGCATCACCACCCTGTACGCGCACTGCTCCAAGATCCTGGTTCGCGAAGGTCAACGCGTCAGCCGCGGCGAAGAGATCGCGCTGGTCGGCAACACCGGCCTATCCACCTCGCCGCACCTCCACTACGAAGTTGAGGTGAACGGCCGCACGGTGGACCCCAGGAAGTACATCTTCCCCGAAAGCATCGTCGTAGACTGATCCGCACCGCTCCCCGTCTCACCCGGAGGACGCGCCGAACGGTGCGCGCCCAAAGCCTCTGGCTCGCCCTCGTCACCGCCGCCGCCCCCGGCTGCGCCCAGGACGCAGCGCTGGTCGTGCGAGTGGACCGGCGCCCAGGGATCCCGCCCGCGGGCCTGGAGGTGACCATCTTCCCGGTAGATCCGGATGCGCTGCTGGACTCCCTCACCAGGGCCGCCCGAAGGCCCCGGCCCGAGTTCCCCGAACTGATGCGAGAGATGGCCGGTTTCCGCAGGGATCCCGCGGCGGACCCGACGGGAGATGCCCGGGCCGTCCGCGCCTGGGACGCGACTCGCGACAGCGTCGAGGCGCTGGCCGACTCGTTACGCGCGATGGACCGCGCGTCCCTGGCCTACCGGGACGCCTACGGAAGGCTCCGGGCCCTGTACGACCGGCTAAGCCAGCGGGCGGCGCAGCGCGACCGCGCCGCGCGCGGCGAACTCAGGGCGGAGCGGGACCTGGCGCAACGGGCTGCACGCGCAGCCGACTCGCTGCGGCGCTGGGAGCAGGTGGCGTACGCCGACTTCGCCGGCCGGTTGGAGCAGGCGGTGCGTCAAAGCGGCCGCGATATCCGCCAGGTCTCCACCGACTCGGCCGGCGTCGCCGCGGTCACCCTTCCGCCGGGCCGCTGGTGGATCCAGGCCCGCGTTCGGGATCCCGACAACCCGTTCTTGGAGCGCTACTGGAACCTCCCGGTAACACTCACTCGGCTCGCCCCGGTGGCGTTGCCGCTCCTGGAGCGCACGGCGACCACCCAGTGGCGACACTAGCGGTGATGTTTCACCAGGGGCGGCAGGCCACTTGCGCGCTGGTTTGAGCGGGGACACCTTGGCGCAATGAACCGCACCGTCGTCGTCGGCGCCGTGGCCGCGGTAGCTCTCGTGGGCTTGGGCGCCGTGAGCCTGCTCGGGAGGCGTGGCGACCGGGCGAGCGCTCCCTCGCCGCAGGCGGAAGCGCAGGCTCCAGCCGCCCCCACCCCGGCCGGCGCCCCCTCGGCAGAGCGGGCCGACGACCTGATGCTCCCGGCCCGTACCAAGGGCACGGACCAGGCGCCTATCGTCATCTACGAGGTGAGCGACTTCCAGTGCCCCTTCTGTCGCCAGTTCTGGGCGGAGACGCTGCCGGCGCTGGAGCGGGAGTACATCAACACCGGCAAGGTGAGGTTGACGTTCATCAACTTCCCGATCCCTCAGCTCCATGCCAACGCGCAGGCCGCCCACGAGCTCGCCATGTGCGCCGCCCAGCAAGATAAGTTCTGGCGGATGCACGACCTGCTGTACCAGTACCAGGAGGCCTGGGCGACGCTGTCCCAGCCGCTGCCCTATTTCCTGGGTTTGGCCGATTCGGCACGGGCCGACCGCAAGGCGGTGGAGAGCTGCCTCGGGGCCGGGCGCATGCGGCAGCTGGTGCAGGGAGAGGCGCTGGCGTCGTGGAACGCGGGCGTCAAGAGCACGCCGACGTTCATCGTGCAGGGGCTGTTGCTGACCGGGAGCGCGCCGATCGCGGACTTCCGGCCCATCCTCGATTCCATCTACGCGGCGCGCATTGACAAGCGGTGAGGGGGAACGGCCACGGCGTGAGGGGAAACTGCGTGAGGGGGATCAGCGAGGGCGTGAGGAGTGAGGGGCACCCCTCACCCCTTACCCCTCACGCCGGTCCCGACGTATTTACCACCACCCCATCAGGGCCAATCCCACGTCGTACAGCGCATGGGTCCACGCCGTGATGCCGAATCCCCGGGCCGCGAACAGCGCGCTCAGTACCAGGCCGGCAATGGTCCGAAAGGTGAACGAGGCGAGCGTGAGTCGGTCACCCAGTGGCCCGAGGTAGTGGAAGCTGCTGAAGATCAAGGCGCTGAGCACGACGGCCGACGCCAGGGCGGTCGAACGCTTCCACCCCAGCAGCGTCCCCAGAGCCACCAAGCCAGAGACCAGCAGCACGCGGAACACCAGCTCCTCGTAGATCCCAGCGCCGAGCGACACGACCAGCTGCGACGCCAGCGGCAGGGTGACACGCGCGGGCGCCTGGACCGAAACCAGGCCGACGCCACCCAGCACCGCGGCTGTCAACGTTGCGACGGCGAAGCCGAACACCCCGGCGTACGCCACGCTCTCCCCCAGCATGGTCGCGAGCACGCCGGCCTTGAGCGGCCCCGGATGCCGCCGGCGATCCCGCAACACGGCCCAGGCGCCGCCGACCAGCAGCAGCACGCCGAACGCCGTGACCCCCGCTCGCCCACCCAACGCCACGAACACGGTCTTGAGCAGCACGTCGGCGCCGTTCCGAACGCCGGCCAACTGGTTTTGGGGCAGCAGGGCGGTGAGCCCCTCGTAGAGTACCAGCAACGGCAGCGCGAAGGTGACGCTGTAGCGCGACTGGCGGCTGGCGATGAGGTAGTCCCGCAAGGACATGAGCTCCAAAGCTAGCGCGCTGGGAGCAGCCTCCAAAGCGGCCTATCGTTCGGCGGCGTGGGCTGGGCATTGGCTCGCGCCGGGACGAGCCCGCCGCCGCCGAGCGCCCAAGCGATGGCGCGCGTGGGCCGCGTCCCGAGGTCCGGGCCCAGTGGTCTGGGTCCACGCTGCGTCCGTCGGTGAGGCGCTCACCGCGGTGCCGGTGTGCCGGCGGCTTAAACGCGCGTCACCCGGGTGCACCGTTGTACTCACCCACACGTCGCCATCGGTGGAGCAGTGGCCGGGGGGATGGCCGGTGGATCGCGCCGACTACCTCCCGCCCGACCTGCCCGGACCCATGCGGGCCATGCTGGACGCCCTCCGCCCCCGCCTGCTCGTCTTCTCGCGCGCCGATGTCTGGCCGGAGCTTTGTACCGCCGCGATGGATCGAGGCATTCCCGTCGCCATCGTCGGCGCCGCCGTGCGCCCGCGGAGCGGCCGCCTCGCGTGGCCCGCGCGCGCCATGCTCCACGCCGTGTACGCCCCGATCGCCTACGCCGGCGCCGCGTCCCACGCCGATGCGGCTCGGCTCGCCCGGCTCGGGGTCCGCCCGGCCGCCCTCGAGGTAACCGGTGACCCTCGGCACGACCAGGTGTTGGAGCACGTCCCGGACGGCAGTGTGCTTCGGCAGCTGGGAGACTGGGCTGTGGCTGGCGAGGTCCTGGTGGCCGGAAGCACCGAGCCCACCGACGAGCCCCTCCTGCTCCGGGCCTTCGCGCAGCTCCACCAGCGACGACCCACGGCCCGGTTGCTCGTGTGTCCTCACGACCCCGGTCCGCGGCGCAGCCATCGGATTGCCGCCGAAGCGCGCCGCCACGGGCTGGAAGCGCTGGCCTGGCGCGCCGGGTCGCCGCCGCCCGCCGCGCCGTGTCTCATCCCGGAACGCTCCGGCGTGCTGGGGAGCCTCTACGCCCTGGGGGCGTTGGCGTACGTCGGGGGCGGGTTCGGCGCGCGAGGCGTGCACGCCGTGATCGAGCCGGCCTCCTATGCGGTCCCCCTCATCGTCGGACCCCGCGGGCACGGCGAAGACACCGTCGCCCTGCTCCGAGCTGGTGGCGCGGTGGCGCTGCCGCGGAAGGACCCAGCACCCGCGCTGGTCCATGCATGGGAGGCGTGGCTCGCCGACGGAACCGCCCGCGTGCGCGCCGGCCTGGCGGCGCGCCGGCTCCTCGCCGCGGGCGCCGCCCAGCGGACCGCCGCGCGGCTGCTGGAGCAGATGGATAAACGGCTAACCGCTGATCGCTGACTGCTGATTGCTGACCGCTGATTATTGTCCGACGATGCAACCCTCGAACGTGACACTCCGCGGCGCTACCAGACCCACGGTGAGCCCGGTAAGGAGGAGATCACTGAACCGGCTGCGGACCCGGACCCGCAGGTTCGCCACCGACTGCGACCCCGTCACCTGGCCCGCCAGCGCCCGCTCCAGTGACGGCTGTGAAGCTGAGACCAGGCCCCAGAGCAAGTAGACGGCTTTCTGCGAGCGCCGGAACTCGACCCTGCACTGGGCACTGTCCGGCGCAGAGGCCACGGTGACGTTCGCGCCCAGCGTGCCGGCGTCAAAGGTCATCGCGCACCCGGCGAGCCCGAGCAGTCCCACGGAGAGAGCCACACTTGTGGCGGTGCGCCAGCAGAGCCGCAAGGACACGGATCCTGATCCACGAGGTGGGAGTTGGCCCGCGAGAACGCCGCGTAAGCTAGTGGGGCCGGCACCACGGCGGTACCGGTCGCGGCGGCCCGTCTTCACGGCGTCCCGGAGAGGAGCACGTGAACGCCGACTCCGGCAGTGATGCGGTCCCCGCCGCTGAGGGTTACCCCGGCGCCGCGGCGCTCGAACAGCTTCAGCCACTCGAGCGCCACGTGCGCGCCCAGCCGGCCCCGCACCGCCGCCGCGACGCCTCCGGATACGCCCACGCCGGCCTGACTGGGGCGAAAGCCGGCAAACGCCTCCCGTACGATCTCCACCCGCGACGTAAGCCACGGCGTGAGCGCGCCCCGGGATGTGTGGAAGCCGGAATGGACCACGGCGACGCCGAGGGGAACCGTCACGTAAGTCGTGGCGCTGGAGCCGGCGCCCGCGCGCGCGTACCCCGCGCCGGCTAGGGCGTGCAGCGCTAATCCGCCAGAGGGCCTCCCCAGCGCCCGCAGCAGCGCGGTCCCACCGAACTGTGCGCTGGCGGAGGCCCCGGCGTCCCACACGCCGGCGGCAAGAGCGACCTGCAGCCGGCCGAATCCGCCCGCGGCGCGGGCGCCCCAGTGCCGCGCGTGCCCCGAGGCCTGGTTGATCCCCGAACCGTAGTCCAACGCCGCCGCCCATCCCGGTCGAGCCGCCGTCACGGCATACACCGGGACGCTCTTGAGCTGGGCCGGCAGCTGGTGCGCCGCCAGCAGCAACGCCGCGGAGAAGAATGGAGCCCGCAACCGTCGGATAGACGCACGAACGCCTAGCGACGACGCATTCGCCACCGCTAGGCGCCCGTATCGGTGCTGGTCAGATCACCGGCGCAATGGGAAGGCCGGGGATGGTGAACGTGTAGTGGAGGCCGACCCCGAACACCAGGGTTTGCATCTTCGGGCTCAAGCCTTTCGCGGCGAAAGTCGCCCAATCGAGTGCGGCATGCAGGCCCAGGCCCATGGGCATGCCGAGATTGACGCCGCCGGAGGCTCCAATTCCCGTCCGGGTCTCGCTCGAGCCGCCTGCGCTGGTACGCTGGATCTGGACCCGCGGCCCCACCCACGGTTCGAACGACAGGCCGGGCGTGGGCGGCTTCACGGCGACGCCCACACCGATTGGCACACTCAGCTGCTTGAAGGCGGAAGCTCCGCTACCCTGCTGGAGGTACCCCGCCCCAGCCTGGAGCGCGATGCCGAGCGGAACTAACGGGGGGCTGAAGACCTTCACGGCGACGGTGCCCATGAATTGCATCTCCTTGTCCGCGCCTGTGACGTCCGAGTTGTAGATCCCCCCTCCCGCGCCCACGTTGACCATGGGCAGGCCCAGTGTGGCCCGGACTCCGATGTTGTTCGGCTTGTTGGTCGCCGAGAGGGTGCCGAGCTTAGTCGACAAGGTGCTGCCGAAATCCACCGCCAGGGTGAGGCCAGTGGGAGCCTTCGGGGAGTAGTACACCGGATTGGCGGCGAGCTGCGCGGCCACCGGGCTGGCCATCGGGGCCAGGACGAGCATCACTGTGCCAAAACAAGCGAGCTTCGCGTTCATGTGCCATCCCGCGTAAGAGGTGGTGGTTGAATCGGCGGCGCCGGCGGCGGCGTCCCAGCTCCAGTCCCAGCTCCAGCCCCAGCTCCAGTCCCAGCTCCAGCTCCAGCCCCAGCCCCAGCCCCAGCCCCAGCCCCAGCCCCAGCCCCAGCCCCAGCGACTATAGGAAACCCTGGCCCGCCCGTCAACGCGCGACCGGCCTAGTGCACCCAGACCGCGCCAACGCCAATGCCGTCGAGGTCGCCCACGGCGATGGTGATGCGGGCGTCAAACACCCGGCTCAGGCGGAAATCGCCTCCCAAACCCAACCCGAACCGCACGTCCGTGTCGCGTCCAAACGGCCCCAGGTCCGCACTCACGACGAACAAGGTGGGCTGCACATAGGGGACGATGCTAACCTGCGAGTTTTCCACCTGGAGGCGCCGCCCCAATGACAGGCCCAAGGGGAACAGCAAGTCGGTCCCGTTATTGATCTGGAGACCGCCCCCAAAGATCACGGCCCCGTCGAGTGGGAAGTCGGCGTTGTGCGTGATCACCCGATAGCGCCCCTCGGCGCCCACCAGGAACTCAGTGTCCGCCGGTCCGTCGGGGAAGAACAACCCACCGCGCAGACCGACGTCGAATTGCCGCGATGCGAATCGGTAGACGCCCTCGACGGCCGTGCCGGCATCGTAATTCGGGAAGCTCAGCACCGCGCCGAACTCGGAGCGGGTGAACGCCCGGTAGGGGGCGTTGTACGACGGCGTCCCCGTAACCTGCGCCCGCGCCGCGCCAGCGGCGCCGACAGTGAGCAGCATCGCAAGAACCGCGTTACCTCGCATAGGTGTCCTCCTCCGCGTGCTCGGTCACCAGTCGCACCACGTTGTCTCGCACTTGCAGAAAGCCGCCCCGCACCTTGAACTGCTGCACCACCCCACCCGTCCGCACCACCAGACGGCCGTCCCCCAGGAGGGTCATGAACGGAGCGTGGTGCGGGAGAATCCCGACTTCACCGTCGTACGCCGTGGCGATCACCGAGGTGGCCTCCCCGTCGTACACCGACCGATCCGGCGAAATCAGCGTCACCCGCATCAGGCGCTCTCCAGCTTGCGGGCTTGTTCCACCGCCTCCTCGATTCCCCCCACCATGTAGAACGCCTGCTCCGGCAGCTCATCGTACCCGCCGGCTACGACCCGCTCAAAGCTCTCGACCGTGTCGGCCAGTTTCACGTACCGGCCGGAGCGCCCGGTGAACGCTTCCGCCACGTGGAACGGCTGCGACAGGAAGCGTTGGACCCGCCGCGCCCGCGCCACGGTGCGCTTATCGTCTTCGGACAGCTCGTCCATCCCCAGGATGGCGATGATGTCCTGAAGCTCCTTGTACCGCTGGAGGATGCGCTGGGTTTCGACCGCCGCGCGGTAATGCCGATCACCAAGGTACTGGGCGTCCAGGATGCGGCTGGACGAGGCCAGGGGATCCACCGCCGGGTAGATCCCGATCTCGGTCAGCGCGCGCGACAGCACCACGGTGGCGTCCAGGTGACTGAACGCCGTGGCCGGCGCGGGGTCGGTGAGATCGTCGGCCGGCACGTAGATGGCCTGCACCGACGTGATCGACCCCTTCTTGGTGGAGGTGATCCGCTCCTGGAGATCGCCCATCTCGGTGGCCAGGGTCGGCTGGTAGCCCACGGCGCTCGGCATCCTTCCTAACAGCGCCGAGACTTCCGAGCCCGCCTGGGTGAAACGGAAGATGTTGTCAATGAAAACCAGAACGTCCTGTCCCTCGCGGTCGCGGAAATACTCCGCCACGGTGAGCCCGGTGAGTCCCACCCGCAGCCGCGCGCCCGGCGGCTCGTTCATCTGCCCGTAGATCAAGGCGCAGGCGCCCAGCACGCCGCTTTCCTTCATCTCGAGGAATAGCTCATTCCCCTCGCGGGTCCGCTCGCCCACCCCGCAGAACACCGACCGACCCCCATGCCCCTTCTGCACGTTGTTGATCAGCTCCATGATCACCACAGTCTTGCCCACGCCCGCGCCGCCGAACAGCCCGATCTTGCCGCCCTTGACGAACGGGGCCAGCAGGTCGATCACCTTGATGCCGGTCTCGAAGACCTCGGTCTTGGGCTCCAGCTGCACAAACCGGGGCGGCGGGCGATGGATGGGCCAGCGCTCCACGTTGGCGGGAATGGGCGGGCCTTCGTCCACCGGCTCGCCGATGACGTTCAGGATGCGCCCCAGCGCCGCTTCCCCGACCGGGACCGTGATGGGGCCGCCGGTATCCACCGCCTTCATCCCGCGCACCACGCCGTCCGAGCTGCTCATGGCCACGGCGCGGACCTGGTTCCGCCCGATGTGCTGCTGGACCTCGGCCACCAGGCGGACCGGCGGCCCCCCGTCGCCCGGCTCGTCGATCCTGAGCGCGTTGTAGAGCTCCGGCAGGTTCTCCGGTTCGAACTCGACGTCGAGCACCGGACCAATCACCTGGACAACCTTGCCTACGTTTTGCTGTGCCATGCCTCACCTCGTTGATACTGCACTCAGCCTTCGGCGCTCGGCATTCGGCAGTCGGCTTGCAGTACTGATCGCTGACTGCTGATTGCTGAATGCTCAGCCTTTCTGCGCCTCCGATCCGCCCACGATCTCCGCGATCTCCTGCGTGATCTGCGCCTGCCGCGCCCGATTGTACGTGCGCCGCAGCCAGTCGATCATCTCGCCCGCCGAGTCCGTGGCGTTTTTCATGGCCGTCCGCCGCGCGCCCTGCTCCGACGCCGCCGTCTCCACCAGGGCCCGGTACATCTGGTGGTGCACGTAGAGCGGCAGGATGGCGCCCACGATGGCTTCCGCGGAGGGGCGCAAGATGGAGTTCGCGGCGGTTCGCCGATCCGCCTCAGACAGGACGATCGGCAGAATCTGCATCCTGGTGGGCGGCGTCGAGACCGGGCTGTTGAACTTGGCGAATACCACCTCGACCGCGTCCAGCTCGCCCCGCTCGAAGCGCGCCATGAGCGGCTCCACCACCTCGACCGCGTGTGCCGGCGTGGGGCGGTCCCCGATGTCCTGCCGCTGGCTCGCCATCGCCTGGCCGACGTAGCGGAAGTAGCCGATACCCTTGCGCCCGATGGCGTGCAGCTCCGCGTCCACGCCCTGTCCCGCCAGCTCCGTCATCCGTTGCTTGGCCAGTCGAATGAGGTTGGCGTTGAAGCCCCCGCACAGACCGCGATTGCTGGTAATCAGCACCAGGGCCGCCCGGCGGGGCTGCTCCACGACCCGCAACCACGGGAACCGCTGGCTCAGGTCCGGTTGGAACAGATCCGCGATCACGTCGGCCAGCGCCGCCGCGTAGGGGCGCGCGGCCACCACCCGATCCTGGGCGCGCTTGAGCTTCGACGTGGCCACCATCTCCATGGTGTTGGTGATCTGCCGCGTCTTTTCGACCGAGCGGATCCGCCGCCGGAGCTCTCGCGCCTTGGCCATTACTGCTCCAGCTCCTTGTACTCCTTGATGGCCGCCTGCAGCTTCGCCGCCAGCGCATCAGTCAGAACCTTGCCGGCGCGAAGCTCCCGCAGCACCTCTCCGTGCCGCGCCTCCATGAACCCATGGAAGCCCTGCTCCCACTCCCGGATCTTCCCCACCGGCACGTCGTCCAGGAACCCGTTGTTCACGGCGTAGATGATGGCGATCTGCTTCTCCACCGGCATGGGCTGGTACTGCGGCTGCTTGAGGACCTCCACCACCCGTGCGCCTCGTGCCAGCTGCCGCTGGGTGGCCTGGTCCAGCTCCGAGCCGAACTGCGCGAACGCCTCCAGCTCCCGATACTGCGCCAGGTCCAGCCGCAGCCGGCCGGCCACCTGTTTCATCGCCTTGACCTGCGCGTTGCCGCCTACCCGCGAGACCGAGATCCCGGCGTTGATCGCGGGCCGGACGTTGGCGTAGAAGAGATCGGTCTCCAGGAAGATCTGTCCGTCCGTGATGGAGATGACGTTGGTGGGGATGTAGGCCGACACGTCGCCCGCTTGGGTCTCGATCACCGGCAACGCCGTGAGCGAGCCCCCGCCCTCGTGGTCGGACAGCTTGGCTGCCCGCTCCAGCAGCCGCGAATGCAGATAAAAGACGTCCCCCGGATAGGCCTCGCGACCCGGCGGACGGCGCAACACCAGCGAAAGCTGACGGTAGGCCGCGGCGTGCTTGGACAAGTCGTCGTAGATGCAGAGCGTGGCCCGCCGCTCCTGGTACATGAAGTACTCCGCCATGGTGCACCCGGCGTACGGCGCGATGTACAACAGGGGCGCCGGGTCGGCCGCGCTGGCGGACAGCACGATGGTGTACTCCATGGCGCCGAATTGTTTGAGCTTCTCCACCACCGAGGCCACGGTCGAAGCCTTCTGCCCAACCGCCACGTACACGCAGATGACGTTCTCGCCCTTCTGGTTGATGATGGTGTCGATGGCGATCGCCGTCTTGCCGGTGCCGCGATCGCCGATGATCAACTCCCGCTGCCCCCGGCCGATCGGGATCATCGAGTCGATCGCCTTGATCCCGGTCTGGAGCGGCTCCTTCACCGGCTGGCGCTTGACGATACCGGGCGCGACGAACTCGATCTTCCGCGACTTCGAGGTCTTGATGGGGCCCAGCCCATCCAGGGGCTGCCCCAGCGGGTTCACCACTCGGCCCACCAGCTCGTGGCCCACCGGCACCTCCAGCACCCGGCCGGTGCGTCGCACCTCGTCCCCTTCGCCCAGCTTGAGGTAGTCCCCCAGGATCACGGCCCCCAGGCTGTCTTCCTCCAGGTTGAGGGCCAAACCCGCGACCGTTTGGCCGGTTTTCGACACGCTGAACTCGAGCATCTCGCCGGCCATGGCGGACGACAACCCGTAGACCCGCGCGATGCCGTCCTTCACCTCCAGCACCGAGCCCAGGTCCTGCACGTCGAGCGCCGCGAGATCGGCCGCCTCGATTTCCTTGAGCAGAATGTCCTTCAACTCGCCGGGACGCAGGGTGGATTCAGTCGCCATGAACCGTCGCCTGTTAGTGATGCTGCACGTTGTAACGAATGGCCGGAGGGCTTGTGAAAAATATCACAATGCCTCCCCCTTCACTACCCCGTGCGGCAGGGGCGGGAGAAGCGGCAGAGGCGGCGGAAGAGCTGCCTGAGCCAAGTCCGCTGCCAGCTTCTGCCGCCCTCACAGCCGACTCCTCATGCGACCCCGTAGGAACCTCCCCAGCACTCCACGGAGGCCGAGGCGCGGGAGTTCTCTGGGGCCGGCTCCCACGATGCGGTGGGCGCAACCCGCCAGATGGCCAGGGGACGAAAACCGTAGCACCCGAGCCACGGCCGCCACCGAATAGCCCGGGTTCGCCAGCAGGTCTGCGGCCCAGAGCACGCGAACTAAGTCTATGACACGTTTGATGTTAGGCGCACTGCCAGCGGCGAACTCTCGCGACAGATGCTCCCTCGTCACCCGAAGCGCCCTGGCGATTTGGGCCGTGGTGGTCGAGGTGCCGACCCGCGCCAGGACCTCCTGCCACGCTCGCACCTGAAGCGGCTCGGTCAGGCGCAGTAACCTGGGCGCGTCTCGCAGGGCGTAACACCGGGCGCTGCTCGCCCCTCGGGCCCCCACCAGCTCCGCCGCCGCGTGATCATCCACGCCGTCCACTAAGATGGCGCGAAGCCCACCCCGCCGATAGGCCAGCAACAGCGCTCCATCGTCGGGCCGGAACGCCCCCGCCAGGAAGATGGGAACGCGCGGGAACTGCGATGCCAGGGAGAGCGTGGCCTCCATGTGCTCTCGTCCCGCGCCGACCACGGCAGCGTCCACCAGCTCGGCTTGAAACACGTGGGCCAGCTGCTCCAGCCCCCGGCACCCCACCACGCGGACGCCCCGCGCTCGCAAGCCGCGGCGCAGGACGGCGCGCATGGTTGGGTTGTGGTGTGCCATCCCGACGACGGGCATCTCAGGCGGGCTCTCCCGGGCAGAACTCAAGCTCCTTGACCCGCTCGACCGCCTCCCCGAGCACGCGCCGCGCGTTCTCGTGAGTCAGCCGGATCAGGGCCTCGCTCGGGCTCACCCATTCGCACGAGCGGATGCCCTCCTCCGCCTGCGGCACCGCCGCGCCCTCGCGCGACTCGAACAGGAAGAAATGACAGTACTTGTGGATCAGACGGCCCCCGGCGCGAAAGAACCAGTCGATGGTTTCCAGCGAAGCGCGCAACTGCAGCCCGTTCAGGCCGGCTTCCTCGGCGATCTCGCGCCGCGCCGCTTCACTCGGGTCTTCTCCGCGCTCGACGTGTCCCTTGGGGAATCCCCAATTGCCGTGCCCGTCGTGAATGAGCAAGACGCGCAATCCCCTCGGCTCGCAGCGGAACACCACCCCGCCGGCGCTCGTCTCCCGCCGCGTCCGAGTGCGGGCCATCTACTGCGGCGTGCGGTGAGCGGGGAGCGGCCCCCCGCTCACCGCTTCACCGCTCACCATTGAACGGACTGCAAGTGTGCCCATCGTCTAGAACACCGAGAACCGGAAATACTTCCGGGGGTTCGCCTGGATGTCCGCCAGGAGCTGGCGCAGCTGGGCCACCGCTCGGGACGTCTCCACGTAGAGCGTCGAGTCGCCCACCAGGAGCCCCAGGGTGCCGGATCGTTGGCCCAGCCGTGTCATGACTGAGTCTGCGTTCTCCAGGATGCGACTGAGGCTCTGTTCCTTCTCGCGGGCCACGCCCACCAGGGCCCGGAAGTCCGCGCTCGCCTGGCGCATCTGCTCGGAGGCCGCCTGGGTGTTGTTCAGGATGGTGGTCAGCTGCCCCTGGTTGGTGGCCGAATCCACCCGCGCCAGCGAGTTCTGGAGACTCTGGGCTGCGTCCGCCAGGACGTCCGAGCCCTGCTGGAGGTTGGTGCCCACGCCGCCCAGAATGTCGGTCTGTTGCTGCGCGAACTCGGTCAGCCGCTGCGACACCCGGCCGAAGTCGCGGATGGCGCGTTGCAGCTCCGCCACGGCCTGCGAGTCGAACGCGGTCTGCACCCGGGAGGCCACACTGCCAATGTCCGTGGCGATGCGGTTGGCCTGCGCCGTGAGCTGGCCGATGTCCGGCAGCGCGGCCCCGGGCCACGCCTCCCGGCCCTCACGCGTCGCTTCGTCTAGGTCGCGCCTGAGCGTGGGATCGTCCAGGGGATCGTCCAGGCTCACGATGCCGGCCTGCCACTCGCCGAACAACGAGGCCGAGGCCGCGATCACGGCGGGCCGCGCCGGCAGGAGCACTCCCTCGTAGATCTGCAACTCGGTCTCCACCCAGTTGCGCTCGCCCAACCGGATAGCCTTCACGCGACCCACCCGAACCCCGCGGAGCACCACCGGATCGCCCACGCCCAGGCCGCCGACGGTCCGGAACCGCGCCAGGTGCACCTCCCCCCCGCCCCCCAGCTGCGACTGCGACAGCCAGATGGCCCCGCCCACCGTCAACACCAGCCCGAGGAGGATGGTGGCCCCGACCACGACCTCGTCGCGCCGCCTCACGAGGCCGCCTCGCCGACGCCGGGCTCGGCGTCGGCCGCCGCCTCCGGCCGTCCCTCGATGAACTGGCGGACGGCGGCATCGTGCGTGCGCTGAATATCCTCGACCGTACCCACCTGCCGCACCTTCCCCTTGTAGAGCATCGCGATACGATCGCCCACCGTGTAGGCGGTCCGCAGATCGTGGGTCACCACCAACCCGGTGACGCCGAGTTTCTGCTTGGCCCGCACCATGAGCTGATCGATCACCGCGGAGGTCACCGGATCGAGCCCGGTGGTGGGCTCGTCGTACAG
>Ga0073934_10003910_pt1 | contig 26003 bp, 16 predicted proteins | sample LarsenN4metaG_FD_76834 | JGI IMG/M metagenome (GOLD analysis project Ga0073934, IMG submission 76834) | Hot spring sediment bacterial and archeal communities from British Columbia, Canada, to study Microbial Dark Matter (Phase II) - Larsen... ... | reverse complement strand
TGGAACACCTCACAGTGGTTGCGGCTGCAGATTTCGTCCGGCACGGCGATGCGGTTGGTCGGCGCCCGCCCGATGGTGGTCACCTGCCCCGGCACAAGGCGGTACTGCCGCCCGTCCAAGGGGCCGGTCTTCACCACCAGATAGGGGTCATCGGACATGCACTGTCAGCCACGCGGGACGAGGGGAAACGACCAAGGACGCAATTGCGTCATTGCCTCCTAGGAGGATAAACCGCCGCGCACAGAAGCGGCAAGCCCGCGTTGGTCACGCTACCCTCCCCACGACACCGTGTGATAGCATGAACGACGCATCAAGCAAATCAACTGGGTTGGAAGGTGTCCAGCAATCAGATGTCAACAATCAGGTATCAGGTGTGAGGTTAGAGAGTGTGAGCGCTGAAGGCTTTGCTTCTTGCTCTTGCCTGACACCCGATGCCTGACGCCTGATTGCTAACACCTCATCACGAGGTGCACGAATGGCGCGGCGGAAGGTGGGGGTGTGGCTGATTGGGGCCTGGGGTGGTGTCGCCACGACCGTGGTCGTAGGGTTGATGGCACTGCGCCGCGGCTTGAGCGACACCACGGGACTCGTCACCACGCGGACGCCGTTCGACCGGATCGACCTGGTCCAGTGGGACGAACTGGTTCTCGGCGGCCACGAGATTCGCGAGACCACCTTTGCCGCCGAAGCTGCGGCCTTGCATCGCCAGTCGCACGTTTTTGCGGAAGGGGTCTTGCCGCAGATCGTCGAGGAACTGGCAGACCTCGATCAGGAGATTCGCCCGGGCACGCTGCACCGCGTCGGCCCCACCATTGAGTCGCTCGCCGGTCCGAAGACGCTCGCATTCCAAAAAGAATCCGCGGGACAAGCGGTGGCGCGGCTGGCGGCCGACCTGCAGGATTTCAAGAAGCGGAAGCAACTCGATCAGGTCATCGTGGTGGACGTTGCCTCAACCGAGCCGCCCGTTGAGGACAGCGTGCGGCAACAGTCGTGGTCGGACATTTCGCGGCAACTGGAGACGAACGCTCCGTGCCTGCTGCCGGCCAGTTCGCTGTACGCGATCGCCGCGTTGCGGTGCCGGTTTCCCTTCGTGAATTTCACGCCTTCGATGGGGACCGATCTGCCCGCGCTGCAGCAGTACGCGCTCGACCAGGGCGTAGTGCACGTCGGCCGCGATGGGAAGACGGGCGAAACGCTGATGAAGGCGGTGCTCGCCCCCATGTTCGCGGCTCGCAACCTGAAGGTCATGAGCTGGGTGGGGCACAATATTTTTGGCAATCTCGACGGCAAAGTGCTCGACGACCCCCTCAACAAAGCCAACAAGGTCCGCTCGAAAGATCATTTGCTGACCGAGATTCTCGGCTACAAACCACAGACGCTGGTCTCCATCGAATACATCGAATCGATGGGAGACTGGAAAACGGCGTGGGACCACATTCACTTCCAGGGTTTTTTGGGCACGCCGATGGTGCTGCAGTTCATCTGGCAGGGCTGCGATTCGCTGCTGGCGGCACCGCTGGTGATCGACCTCATCCGGCTGACGGAGCGCGAAGCGCGCCGCGGGAAGTCCGGCGTGATGGGGCACCTCGCCGCGTTCTTCAAAAGCCCCATGGGCTGCGACGAACCGGCGTTCGCGCTGCAGTTCCAGCAACTGCTGCAGTGGGCGCAACAAGTCGCCAAAGAGACTCAGGGATAGCCATCCCCGGGCTTCCCTCGCACAATCACGAGACCCATGCGCGCTTACCTGCAACTGCTGCGGCTGCCGACGGTGTTCACCGCCATGGCGGACATCGTGCTCGGTTATCTGCTCACGCACAACAGCGCCGATCCTTGGCGCAGCTTCGAGCCAATCGATCATTTCATGGGGCTACTTGTGGCGTCTTGCGCACTGTATCTCTCTGGGATGGTGTTCAACGACGTCTTCGACCGGAAGCAGGACGCGCGGGAACGGCCCACGCGGCCCATTCCGTCGGGACGCGTGCCGCTGCCTGCGGCGGTTTTGCTCGGCAGTGGGCTGATGCTCGTCGGCTTGGGCAGTGCATTCGCCGTGGGGCAGCCGAGCCTGATCGTGGCCGCGATGCTCGTGCCGGCAATCCTGAGTTACGATGCGTTCCTCAAACGAACGCCGCTGGGGCCGCTGGGAATGGGGCTCTGCCGATTCCTGAACGTGATGCTCGGCGCCAGCGATTACGGATGGTTCTTCCAGTTGTGGGCCCGGCCCCAACTGGTGTGTGCGATCGGCCTGGGGATCTACATCGTCGGGGTGACGTGGTTTGCGCGGACCGAAGCGCGGGCCAGCAGTCGTCAACATCTGTTGGGGGCACTCGGTCTGTTGGACATCGGCGTCGCCGTGCTGGCGGCGTTTGTCTATTTACGCCCTGCCGAGGGTTCCACGCTGAACACTCTGCTGTTGATGGCGCTGGTTGTCGGCCAGTTGAATTATCGTGCCAGCACGGCCATCAGAGATCCCTCCCCGCAGAACGTGCAGCCGATCGTCAAACAAATGTTGCTCAGCTACGTGATGCTCGATGCAGCGCTCGTCTACTGGCACACAGGCAGCGGAGAACTTGCGTTTGCGACCGCGTGCCTCGTCATTCCCGCAATGTTGCTCGCACGGTTCATACCGATGACGTAGGCCACGCCGCTTGCGGCGAGGTTGATTCACCACAAGCCGTCCACGTGCAAATCCCGCAGCGCGTCGCTGAGCCGTTCCACGTCGCGCTCGTCGTGGTAAAGGTGGAACGAGACTCGCAAGTGCCGGCGGTGATGCCAGTCGGTCATCAGCGTCTCGATGCGGTGCCGCCCCCACAGCGCCTGCTGCAGGGGGTCGGCGTCGTTCGGCTTCTCGCGAAGGATCGGACCCTCGGGCAGCGGCACGGTGATCATGCTGCCGTACCAGTCGAGGCTGTCCGCACACAAGGCCGACGTGCCAAACAGCGACTCCAGCTCTCTCCGCGCGAGCTGTGCCAGCCGGTGGCTGTGCTCGCGGAATCGCTCGACGCCGGCCGCTTGCAGGAAGTCGATTGCCGCAGGCACAGCCAGGTACCCCGACGGGTCTCGCGTGCCGGGCCAGTTCCATTCATCCTGCCACCGCGGGGGCCTGCCTCCCAGGCTGCGGCCCCAACTCCACATCGTCGGAGACATCCGAAGCTGCCACTTCCGGTCGACGTAGAGAAATCCCGATCCAAACGGTGCGCTGAGCCATTTGTGCAAACTGGCGCAATAAAACGTACAGCCGAGCAGCTTCAGTGCGAGCGGCCGCATGGCCACGGCGTGCGGTCCGTCAATGCACACCGGAATGCCGCGCTCCCGGGCCAGCCGGCAGATCTCTTCGACGGGAAAGACCAACGCTGTCGGCGACGTCACGTGGCTGATCACAATCAGCTTCGTGCGGTCGGAGACGTTCGCGAAGAGCGGTTCGACGACGTCATCCGGCGATCGCAGCGGCGGCGGAATCTGCGCCGTTACCAGTCGCGCCTTCTGCCGAGAGCATGCGTACATCCACGTCCGCCGCACCGCCCCGTATTCGTGATCATTGACGAGCACTTCGTCGTCGGGCTCGAGCGGCAGCGAGTTGGCGACGATGTTCATCGCCGCAGTGGCGTTTTCGACGAACACCAGATCCTGCGGGTCGGCCCCGACAAATTCGCCGAGCCGCTTCGCTGCCGCATCGAGCGCACCGTCGAGCTCCCGGACGAAGAACTGCATCGGCTGTGCCGCGACCTGCCGCGACCATTCCTCTCGCACCGCCTGCACTACGCGCGGCGTCGGGCCGAACGACCCGTGGTTGAGGTAGCACACGTCGTCGGGGATTGACCAGGCATCTCGGAATACATTCGCGTCAACCACGTCGATTGTCCCTCAAGCGGTTGTCGGCACTCTCGCTGGCCGCCAATCCGTCAGTTGGAACTCGACGCGCTCCTCGCCGCGAAAGTGGTTGATAACCGGCTGGAAGCAGATCGACACCGGGCCCCCAACTTTGGCCAATTCGTCCGCCCAGTCTCCTTTGCCCCAGGCCACGCCGCGCAGCGATTTCCCGAACTGCCGCACCATCAGCGACAGATGCCGCTCCCCTTCGCCCATCCTCCGCGGCGCACCGGCCAGCTCCACTTCGGTGGCGGCGAAGATCGGCCGGCGATTCGACGCGCCGAATGGCCCCAGCTGCTCCAGCTCCAGAACAGCATTACGGGTAACATCGGCCAGACGCACTTCGGCATCGATGTGCAAATCGGCGGCCTGCAGCGGTTCCGCATCGCTAACCACGCGCACGAACTCCGCACGGAACTCATCCACGCGCACCGGATCGATCTTCAGCCCGGCTGCGGCGTGATGGCCGCCGAAGCTCTGCAGCAGTGTGCGGCAATTGCACAACCCCTGGTGCAGGTTGAACCCCCCGTGCGATCGCCCGGAGCCTTGCGCTGCAGTCTGCCGGCCGTCGAGGGCAATGAGGATGGCCGGTCGCTGGAAATGCTCGGCAACGCGCGTGGCCACGATGCCGATCACTCCGGCATGCCACTCCGGATGGGCGAGCACCAACGCGGGAGCATCGGACCATTCGGGATGCTCGGCGACCAACTCCTTCGCTTGCTTGAGCATCTTCCGCTCGACCGTTTGACGGTTGCGATTGAGTTCGTCGAGATACCGCGACAGCGCCACCGCACGCTCCGGGCTCTCGGTGGTGAGAAGCTCAACAGCGAGCCGAGCCTGACCCAATCGCCCAGCGGCATTGATTCGCGGCCCAACCGCGAACGCAATGTCCTCCGCTTGGAGCAAGGGCTTCTCTGCCAGACTGGCGATTTGCAGCAGCGCCTTCAGACCTGGCGTCGCCCGCTCTTTGAGGCTGCCCAGACCGTAATGCACGAGCACCCGATTCTCGCCGATCAATGGCACGACGTCGGCGATCGTGCCGATCGCGGTCAGTCCAATTGCCGACAGCAGGAACTCGCGCATTCTCGGCGAGGCTTTCTTCCCATCCCCCAGCCGCGCACAAATGGCCCACGCCAATTTGAATGCCACGCCCACGCCGCACAGCTCGCCGAACGGATAGTTTCCTGGCAGCCGCGGATGGACCACGGCGGCTGCGTTGGGGATCTCGTCGAGGAACTGATGGTGATCGGTGACGATCAGTTCCAGTCCCAGCTCGCGCGCCAAATGGGCTTCGGCGATGCTGGCAATGCCGCAATCGACGCTCACGACGAGCCGCGACGGGTCCTCCGCGTGCAGTTGCCGCACCGCTTCGCAGTTGAGGCCGTAGCCTTCGTCGAGCCGGCTGGGGATATAGTAGTCGACCGTGGCCCCGACGAGTTGCAGGCAATGCCACAACAGGCTGGTGGCGGTGACGCCGTCGACGTCGTAATCACCGTAAACGGTGATCCGTCGCTTTTGCGAGACTGCGGCGACGATGCGGTCGGCGGCCTCGGATACGCCCGGCAGCAGTTCGGGGTCGTGCAGGTCGCCCAGTTTCTTGGCGAGAAACGCGGAGGCCGCGTTCGCGGTAGGACAACCGCGGGCGGCCAGTACCTGGGCGACGAGGGGGGAAATCCGCAGCGCTCGGGAGAGCTCGCGAACCTGAGCCTGGTCGTGCGGGGCGATTCGCCAGCATCGTTCCATCAAAACCGCACTCCTCGATTTTCGCCACACACCTGAAGTGTGCGGCTAACTTGCATTCCCGTGCGATTACAGCGAATGTGTCGGCGCCTGTCAAAGCGCTGCTTTCTCGGTCTCTTCCAAGGCGAGTATCATGCTTCGCACCGCACATCTCATGACGCGCGCGGCTTTCTGCCTCGGCCTGGTCTGCGCCCGTCCTGTCCAGGCGGCATCGCCGGAGTGGGATTCGGTCGCGCTCGCCGATGCCATTGCCCCGCGGATCAAGTCACACGATGGCCAGGTGGCGGCGATGGTGAAGCACCTGCAAACCGGCGCCGAGTTCGGCTTTCGTGCCGAAGAGCCGATGCCCACCGCCAGCCTGATCAAGCTGCCGGTGATGATCGCTGCCTACGACCTCGCGGCGAAAGGGCAGCTCGACCTGACAAAGCGGATCACCTTCGAGCAGGCGGACCGCGTGCCGGGTTCGGGAATTCTCGGCCCGCACTTCACGCCGGGGGTGCAACTGAATGTGCGGGACGCCGTGCGGCTGATGATCGTCTTTTCCGATAACGCCGCCACCAACCTGGTGCTGAAAGAGATTGGCCTGCCCGCCACCGGCACGCTGATGGATCAGCTCGGTTGCCCCAACACGCGGATTCACGCCTACGTGTTCAAGGCGGAAACGTCGATCGCGCCGGAGCGCAGCCAGAAGTTCGGCCTCGGCAGCACGACTGCGGCGGAAATGGTGAGCCTGCTGGAACGCCTGCATCGCGGTCAGATCGTCAGCGCCGAGGCCTCGAAGGCCATGCTCGACCATCTTGCCGCGTGCGAGGACAAATCGCGCTTGGCGAAGCTGCTGCCGACGGGTACCAAAGTCGCACTGAAGACCGGCTCGGTGAACGCCGTCCGCACGGTGGGGGGAATTGTCTACGGACCGAGCGGCCCGTTCGTAGTCTGTGTGCTCACGTCGGGCAATAAGGACCAACGCTGGACGGAAGACAACGCCGCGCAAATGCTGTCGGCCCAGATCGCCAAGGCGGCCTACGATGTTTTCAATCCGTTGCAACCCAAGCCGTCGATCTCCGACGGACCGCTCAAAAGCGGCGCGCAAGGCGAACTCGTGCAGGATCTGCAACGAACGTTGAACAAGCGGTTGTCGCCGTCGCCGGGGCTGTCGATCGACGGCGAATTCGGCCCGGTCACCGAGCAGGCCGTGAAACGGCTGCAGAAGGAAGCCAGGTTGCCGGAAACCGGCGAACTCGACCCTGCCACATGGGCCGCAATCGGGCCGCTCCTCCCCGCCGATGACAGTCCGGATCCGTCCAGCAAGCAGCCGTCGGATGAAACCCACCACCGGCCATTCGTCACGTGCAAGGCTTGGATTGCCGGCGATCCGGCAACGGGCGAAATCGCCGGCGGCGACAACGCCGACGAGCCGCGCGACTTTGCCAGTACGACGAAGATGATGACCGTGTTCGTCGTGCTGCGCTATCTGGAGCAGCATCCCCAGCATTGGGAGCAGCGGCTCACCATGTCGCAGGCCGCGGATGACACGCCTGGCAGCACGTCGGCAGTCCGCGCGGGGGAGCGAGTCACCATTCGCGACATGCTGTATGGCCTCATGCTGCCGTCGGGGAACGATGCCTCGGTGGCACTGGCGGAATACTTCGGGCCGTTCTTCGCGCGTGTGCCCGATGTCACCCTCACGCCGGTGGAGCGATTCGTCCGCGAAATGAACAACACGGCCGAAGAGCTCGGGATGGTGCGCACGCGCTACGTCAACCCGCACGGGTTGACGCACCGCGACCACAAATCGTCGCCGCACGACCAGTTCCGCCTGGCCGCGGCGGCGCTGAAGCAGGCGGGGTTCCGGGAACTCGTCCAAACTCGCCAATACCGTGGCGAAGCGGAAGGCCCCGGCGGCTACCGCCGGGTGCTGCTGTGGAAGAACACCAACAAACTGCTCGACATCGAGGGTTACGCCGGCGTCAAGACCGGCACCACCGACGCCGCGGGCGCGTGCCTGGTCTCACTCGAGCAGCGGAACGGCCGCGAAGCGCTGGTCGTCGTTCTGGGAGCGACGTCCACCGACGCCCGCTATACCGACTCGCGGAACATCTTCCGATGGTATTGGGGACAATTGGAAGCGGCTGGGAAATAGAGCCTCTCGCCACCTCTCTCCCCATGAAGACCGCCAGGCGAGCGGTGCAGTGCCGCCGCTGCGATCCTCGTGCAGTCTCTGCCTGGCACGCCGTAATCAACCGGTTCGAGTCGATCCACGGATGTCGGGATCGAATGAGGAGTTACGACATTCTCGTTCGAGTCGAGCTGTGCCGGCACTCCGTTTGTAATGCGAACTCCCACGTGATGGGCCGCCCGTCATTGCCAGGAGTTCACCATGTGCGCTGCAGACGTCGAAAAGCCCGGCTTCTGTGCCACAGACGCAGTTGGCGAATCGCAATCGCAGGCCGCTGCTCCCGAGGAAAGAAGCCGGGCCTTCGATACTGCACCGGCGTCTCTCCCGACGCAGCTCGCCTTCTTCGAACGGTTCCTCGACGAACGCAGCATCAAGTGGATGCTGGGTCTCGGCATGCTCACGCTGCTGGCCAGCTCGCTGAAGTTCGTCACCGACCACTGGGAGAGCTATTCGCCGTTCTGGAAGTACCTGGTGCTGATTGCGTACACGGCAGTGATGTACGCGGGGGCAGAGATCAGCCTGCACCGGTTGGCGCTGAAACGGACCGGCACGGGATTGCTCGCTCTGACGCTGGCCCTGTTGCCGATGACGTTCTTTGCCCTGCGGTGGGTGGCGCCGGGGCTGCCGACCGATGTTTTCGGGCTGCTGCACGATGTCGGTCTCGCGGCACTGCTGGCGGTCAACATCGGCTTCACTGCATGTGCCAGCCGGCGGATTCTCAAAACCCTGCTGCGTGAAGTTCCCGCCACGTACTGGCTGTCGTACCTCGCCCTGTGCGTCGCAGGGGCGTTGTTGCCAGCGGTTCCCGCATCGCTGGCTCCATTTGCCGCCCTCGTGCTATGGGCAGTGTTCACCGCCGGAGTAGTGAAGGTGAATCGGCACGTGTTCTGGCTCGCCGAGGCCGAACGCTGGCCGCGGATTTTTCCGTTCTTCCCGACGGCGTTGTTGGCAGCCCAGTTTGCGACGCTGTTCGTGCTCAACTTTGCTTCGTCAATCAGTCCGCCGTGGATTGGATTCGGCCTGGTGCTGGTGGCCGCACCGGTGTTGTTGACGGCCGATGCCGTTGCCGCCGTGTTCCAGCAGCGCACGGGAAAGATTGTGTTCCCGTGGCCGGCGGAGATCGTGTTGCCGATGGTGATCGGGCTGGGATGCTGTGCGGCCGGGATGGGCTTGGCGCTGACCGATCTGCCGCGACCGGTGGCGTTCGTGCCGACAGCACTGCTTGCCGCGCTGTGCGTCGGAGCAGTGGCGCGCCGGACAGGCCATCAGGCGTTTGCGTGGGCGATGCTGTTCTGTCTGCTGGGGGCGTACCAGTTCTCGCCGGTGTACTTCCTCGATCTCGCCCGGCAGGTGGTGCATCAATCCGCGGTCGCCGTGCATGAGCAGCGGCTGCCGTATGCGTTCTACGGGATCACCTACGCGCCGTTCATCCTCGGTTTGGCGGTGGCAGGACGGTGGTTGAAGTCGCCGACCTTCGCGGTTCCCTGCCGGCAGCTTGCGATCGCGCTCTGCGCGTTGATGTTGGTCGCCTCGTGGACGCATCCGAAGGCAATATTCATCTCCGGCATGACTCTGACTGCGTTGTGGACAGTGCTGCGGTTCGCTCAGGGAAACCGTCATCTCCTCTGGGGTGCCGGCACGGCGTGGATCAGTGTCGCATTTGGGCTGGAAGCGTTTCTGCGCGACGTCTGCCTGGTTCCGACCTCCACAGCATTCACCTTCTGGGCGGTCACCGGCGCCGCAGCAGTGTTGTGGTTGATCGATCGCGGGATGCAAATGGTCAACCTTTGGCGGTGGAGTCGCGCCTGTTCCTCGTCGCGTTGCGGCGGTTGCACGATTCCCGCTTGGGCCATGGGGCCATTGATCAACGACTCGTCATCGCGCATTCCGAGATTTGCGATCGGCCCGTTGGGCCGCCCCTTTGACTTTGCCGACACACTGCGTGGTGGTCCGCTGGTCATTGAGCCGCTGGAATTCATAAGCGTTGCGACGGCCGTCCTTATGGCCGCCGGATGGTTCGTGCAGTTTGGGATGACTGTCTCGACCGCCGGCACGGGTGCGGCGATGGCGACTCTGCTCTTGCTCGCCGTGCATCAGCGACAACGGTCGTACCCGCTGCTTGGCGAACTGGTGCTGCTGCTCGCCGGGTGGACGGCGCTGCGGTACGGCATCGCAATGCACCTGGGCGGGGAGGCACTTTTGCTGTCGTTCGTGGCGGTGACGGCCACACTCTGGGCTGTCGCCCGCGCATTGGAGCCAGCCTCGGCATCGCTCACCGTCAGTGCGTTCCGTCTCCCCGCACTCCGTGTGACCACGCTCGCTCTCGTGCTGACACAATTGCTGGTGCTGATAGCCTTGACGTTCTTTTCGCACGGCCAGCCCGACTCGGTGATGGTGCTGCTCGCCGCGGGGACAGTCACGTTGTGGGGCTTCGTTGCCGCGGGGCGGTGGCTGCCGGTGGCGTGGGTGCACGCGGCGTGCGTCAGTCTGCTGCTCGTGTCGTGGCGGGCGCTGTGCTACGCCGTGACAGAGCCGATGCCGAACGACTGGCTGCCGGTGCTGTGGGCGACGATGTCAGTCGCGGGCAGCATCCTCGCAAAGCGGATCACACGTACCGGCCGCGAGGCAGCGACCCGAAGCGTCGGCCACGCCGTGGATCGCTTCGCCGCAACGACACTGTTTGTGCTGACGTGCGTCACGCTGCCCTGGCTCTCGATTTCCGCGCGCCTCGCCGGTGCGATCGCCATCGCGACGCTCGCCATGCGCGTGCGGAACGAGCCGACATCGCTGTTACGGCACGCGCTCCTCGAAGCCGGCTTTTTGCATGTGCTCGGCGGGCTATTGTCGACGGTCACGAACGCTTCGAATCTCGACGATGTGTCGGTTTACACGTGGCACACCGTGCATCTGCCCGGCATTGCCCTCGCCGCGGCCTGGCTGATGACGCTGCAGTCGCAGGCGGTCCGACGGTTCCTGCCGAGTCGCGAATTACTCGACGCCGAAACGTGGCTGTGGCGGGTCGCGGTGTTTGGCGGCCTCGGTCTCGTGCCGTTCCTGCAGCCGGTGCCGCTGACGGCGCTGAAGGTCGTGGCGCTCCTTGCTTCCTTCGCATTGCTCGTCGGCGAGCAGTTCCGCCTCGCGGCTCGGAAGCAGGACGTGGAATCGGTGTGGTGCGGCATGTGGCTCGTCGCGGTCGCAATAGGATACTTGACGTGGTTCCGCGTCATCGAGCCGACGGGCGTGGTGCCGCTGGGAATTGGCATTGCAACAGGCGTGATGCTATCGGCCATAGGCCGCGGCTGTCGTCGGCACGTGGCAACCGTCGTGTTCGCCGGGCCGTTCGAGCAGGTCGGGTACTGGCTGCCGGCGGCGATGGCGATTGTGGCGGCGCTCGGTAGCGTGCGCGAAGCCGCAAGTGTGTTAACGGGCGCTTATAGCCTCATCGTGTTCGCGGCGGCGGCCTGCTATTTCATCCGCTGGATCGAACGCCGCGAACCGGCCAGCCTCGTAATCGCGACGGTGATCTTCAACACCTCGCAGATGCTGCTGTGGAACGAGCTGCGGTGGTTCGATCCGCAGTTGTACCTGATGCCGCTCGGTCTCTCGCTGATCGCGCTGGTGGAAGGACTGTCGCGCGAGCTGAACTCGGAATGGAAAACCACGCTGCGATATGCCGGGGCACTGGTGATCCTGGTGTCGCCGCTGTTCCACATTCTCGACGGCGGGTGGCTGCCGCTGCTCACGCTGATGGCGGCGTCGCTCGCGGTGAGCCTGCTGGCGATCGGTCTGAAAACGCGGCCGTTGTTGTATTCCGGCGCGGCGTTCCTCGTTGCCAATCTGGTGGCAATGGTCGTTCGGGGGGGAATGGAGCGGGCCGACGTGTTGTGGGCCGCCGGCATCGGCTTGGGCACCGCGGTGGTGGCCCTCGCCGCGTACTGCGAGAACCACCGCGAAATCGTGCTGCAGCGCGTGCGGCTCGTCGCCGCCACGCTGCAAACGTGGGATTGAGTCCCTGGAAGCCCAGGGATTGCTATCCCTGGGTCTGTCTTCTCACTTCACAGAAAGGCCAGATCATGAAATGGCTCGAAAACTTCACGCTCATCATGCGGTCCAGCATCACCACGCTGCGGGAGCAGATTGAAGACCCGGAACGAATGCTGCACCAGCTCATCATCGACATGGACGACGAACTGCAGTCGATCCGCCGCAAGGTCGCGGAGGCCATCGCCGACGAAATCCAGCTCCGCAAGAAGGCCGAAAAAGCCCGCGAGGACGTGGAGCAATGGCACGCGCGGGCCACGCAGGCCGTGCAGCGCGGCGACACGGCATCGGCGGAATCGGCGCTGAAGCAGAGGCACCTCGCCGACGAGCGCGCCGGCAACTTGGAGAAGGAGCACTTCAAGCAGCAGACGGAAACGCGGCGGCTGCAGGACGCCGTCCGCGACCTCGAAGACAAGATCCGCCAGGCGAAACAGAAGCAGACCCTGCTGTCGGCGCGGCTGGTGCGGGCGGAGTCGAGCACGCGAATTCAGGAAGCCCTCAACCGCACCGAAAGCTCATCGGCGTTCGCGCAGTTTGCGCGGCTGGAGCAGCGCGTCGAGCGTGCCGAAGCCCTCAGCGAAGCCTTCGACCGTCTGGAAGGCAAAGACCCCGAAGCCGACGAGCTGGAGCGGCAGTTCCAGGAGCAGGCCCGGCAGGAGAAGGTCGAGGCAGAGCTCGCGGCATTGAAGGCGCAGATCGCGACCCCGTCGTAACGCAATAGTGCTTGGCTCGCCGGTGCATTCCATCATGCTCGCCGTGCTCCGCGATCTCTGTCGCTTGCTACGTTCCTGGTGGCGCGTGGACCGCATTCGCACGCCGTCGTCGGCGGGGCAACTGTTGAGGCTGGACACGGGATGTCTGTTGAATGTCGCCGGCAGTTGGTGGACAGTGGACAGCCGCGTTGTGGGCGACGGCGCGCGTGGCGCTTTTGTGAGATACCGCTGTCGCGACGGCGAAACGATTGGCTGGCTCGAAGTTCACCCGCCGCCGCCGTTCGGCTCGGGGACGATTACGTGGACCTGCGGGGAACGTACGATGGCGCTCGATTCAGGGGATATCGAGGTCTTCGCACGGTCGGCGTGATCGCGTACTCTGAAGGCGCGGCTCATCGCTTTTCGCTAACAGCAAGCGACTCCGACGCCGAACGCCTGTTACGTAACCCCTAACGCCTCTTCCATGACCACCGCCTCCGTTGCGCTTGCGGCTGCGCTCGGCCTGACGGTCGATACCGTCCTGCTGGTTGCGCTGGCGGAGCGCCGCAACCGCACGGCCCGGCAATCGTGGATGCTGACCCTCGCCGCCGCCGCATGGTGCTGGCACGCTGGCGCTGGGGCATACTTTCTCATGGAAGGAGCGCCCGCCGCCGAGGCGCACCACGGACGGTGGGCGGCCATGACGCTGATGGTGGTCGGCCTGCTCGCGATGCCCTGCAGTCTGTTGCACGCCGTCGTGCGGCTGACGACCTCCGGCTGGTTCGGTCCGGCCCAGCGTCGCGGCTATGAACCATTGCTCTACGCGCCGGTTCTGCTCGCGGTGCCGATTGCGGCGTCCCTGGGCGGACCTTCTTCGGCGACATTCCTGGAGCGCGTCGGTCCGCTAGTGCTGCCGTATTTGGGTGCGATTACGGCGATGTCGTTGCTCGCGGCAGCTGTGATCTGGCGTTCGGCGAACGCATCAGGACTGCCGGCCGGCCCAACGTTCCTGCGGATTCTCTCGGTGGCCCTGGTGGCGATGACCGTGTTGCTCGACTTCACCATGCTGGTGGCCTTCCCGACGTGGCCCGCGGGCTATCTGTGGTGGTGCGCGGTGATCGTGCTGCTGCCGCTGCCGCCGGCGATGTTGTTCGCCTATTTCGTGCTGCGGTACGGTTTCCTGCCGCTGGTGCTGGAGCGCACGCTGGTCTATGGCGGCATTCTGGCGGGGCTGGTGCTGGTGCATCGCAGCCTGGTGACGCCGCTGGAGAGCGCATGGCGTGATACCGTTGGTTTCGAGCTGTTGTGGCTCGAGCTTGCTCTGGGAATGTTGCTTGTAGTCGGCTATTACCCCGCCCGACGACGCGTCCACGAGGCGCTGCGATATCTCACCAGCGGCACGGTGCGGCAATTTCGCCGCGATGTGCGCGGGCTGGCAGTCGAGCTGGCCGCGCCGGTGGGCACTTCGCCACAAGATCTGCTGGTGTGGTTTGTACCGAAGTTGCAGCACCTGTCCGGTGTGGCGGAAGTGCAGGTCGTGGTTGCAGACGTGCGCAGCGCATCGCGCTGGGAGGCCGCGAGTTCTCCCATGTGTTCGCAAGAGTCGATCGACCGTGTGGTGGAAGAGATGACGGCCGCCGGCTTACACGCGGTGTTCTTCGACCAGGCCCCCACGCGCTGGTCGGCGGAAGAGTTGCTTCGGGCGCGGGTCACGGTGGTGGTGTGCACGGAATACGAGACGCTGCGGAGCACCTGGCTGCTGCGCGCCGCACCTGGCGGAGAAGTGTGGGGCGACGAGGAGCTGAACGCGCTCGTCCTGTTGTCCGAGCAATCTGCCGCGGCAATTCGCAATTCGGTCATTCAGGCGGAGCGTGCGGCCGCCGAACGCCGGGCGTGGCAGGCGGAAAAGCTGTCCGCGCTCGGGCTGCTCGCTGGGTCGTTGGCCCACGAGATCAAGAACCCGCTGTCGTCGATCAAAACGCTCTCCACCGTCGCGCTGGAAGACTGCGACCCGCAATCCGAACAGGCCGCAACGCTGCGGCTCATCGTGCAGGAAATCGATCGCCTTGCGCGGACCACGCAGCAACTGCTCGGCTACGTCCGGTCGGGCGGTGCAACCGATTCCATCAGCGATCTCGAGGAAGTCGCAACGGCGACGGTACAGATCGCCGGGCATCGCGCGCGGCAGCGGCAGGTGACGCTGCAAACGACATCTTCCAACGGTGCCGGACGGGTCCGTGCGCCGCGCGAAGCGGTGCAGTCGGTGCTGCTCAATCTGGTACTCAACGCCATCGAGGCATGCCCGTCGGGTGGAACCGTCACCGTCGCCGCACGCGAGCGGACGCTCGAAGTTCGCGACGACGGCCCCGGCATTCCCATCGAAATGCAGGACCGGTTGTTCCAGCCGCTGGCGACCACCAAGCCCGACGGCACCGGTTTGGGGTTATACTCGGCGGCACAAACGGTTCGTGACCTGGGGGGCGAAATCACCGTCGAAAGCGCACCCGGCCACTGTACGGTGTTTCGGGTGACTTTACCGTTCGCCGGTTAGACAAATCGCAGTGGCGAAACTGCAAGCGTCGCTCGCTTGCGGCTTCGCGATGCGTCGTCGTGATTGAGACAGTGCTTTGACCGAACTTCACATCCTCATCGTCGACGACGAACCCGCTGCCCGCGTGGGGATGCAGCGCGCGCTGCGGCGCGACGGTTGGACGGTGCGCGAGTGCGCTGACGGCCGCACGGCGGTGGACATGATTTGCGCCGAACGGCCAGACCTGGTGTTCCTCGACCTCAACATGCCGGGCTTGGACGGTCTCGGCGTGCTGCAGGAGCTGGGGCCGCTCTCGCGGACGACGGAAATCGTCATTGTTACCGCCAACGACCGGATCCACGTCGCCGTCGATTGTATGCGGTTGGGTGCGGCGGACTTTCTCACCAAGCCGTTCGAGGTGGAGCAACTGCGTGCCGCGACAACGCGAGTCGAGAAGCGGGTCGCCCTGGAGCGCCGCGTGGCCGAGTTGGAAGCGAGCACGGGGTCGTCGCAGTCCAGCCCACTGATTGGCGTCAGTCGCGCGATGTGCGACGTCCGCCGGCTGTTGTCGCGCGCCGCCGGGGCGCCGGTCGATCTGCTCATCCTCGGCGAGACGGGGACCGGCAAGGAACTGGTCGCCCGCGAGCTGCATCGGCTGAGTCCGCGGTGCGGTGGGCCGTTCGTCGCCGTCAACACTGCGGCGTTGCCCGAGTCGCTGTTGGAAAGCGAACTGTTCGGCCACGTCAAAGGGGCGTTCACCGGGGCCGACCGCGATCGCGAAGGCGTGTTCCGCCGCGCGCACGGCGGGACGCTGTTTTTAGACGAAATCGGCGACCTGCCGCTGACTGCCCAGGCGAAGCTGCTGCGAGCACTCCAGGAGCGGCAGGTGACGCCGGTGGGCTCGGAGAAGCCGATGGATGTCGACGTGCGGGTGATTTCGGCAACGCATCAGCCGCTGGAAGAACGGATCGCCGATGGCCGGTTCCGCCGCGACCTGTACTACCGGTTGCGCGGGTTCGAGATCGCGCTGCCGCCGCTGCGGGCGCGGCGGGATGACATCCTGGTGTTGGCCCATTTCTTCCTCGACCGCGAAGCAGAACGACAATCACGGGCGGCGCCCGAGCTGTCGCGCGACGCCGTCGAAGCGCTGCTCGCTCACGACTGGCCCGGCAATGTCCGCGAGCTGGAACAGGCAGTGACCGCGGCGGTGGCGATTTCGACGGAGCCGGTGCTGCGGGCCAGCGACCTGGGCCTCTCACCGCGAGCGATTGCCTCCGACGTCGATCCGTTTACGGAGTATTTCGAGTTGCCGTTTGCGGAGGCAAAGGCGCGCCTCGTCGAGGAGTTCGAGCGGGCCATGCTCACCGCCGCGCTCGAGCGCAGCGGGGGCAACATCAGCGAGGCGGCGCGACAACTCGGCATGCATCGCCAAAGCCTGCAGCAAAAGCTCGACCAACTCGGGTTGCGTCCGCGCTAAGCCGTTAGCGGCTTGGCGCTCACGGCGCGGTCCCCTTGCGTTGTGCCCGTTTCTCCTGGCGCTCTTTCTTGCGCTGTTGCTGCTCGGGCGTGGGGCCTTCTTCGAGCCGCCGGAAGACTTCTACCGGGATCAGCGACTGCACGTCCTGTGGCGTGAACGCGCGAATCAGCGCGGGGGCCAACTTTCGCGCCGAAGCAGCCGCCGGCTTCTCCTCTGCCGCGACAGCCGGTTGAACGCCGCTGCTGGTACTGTCCGGCGACCCGAGCGTGACGCCCAGCGTGGCCGGCGTGACCTCCGACTTCGTTGATCGCGGCGCTTCGATCGCGGCCGCCATTGCGGCGCCGGCAACAATCGGCGCCGCCAGCGACAACGGGTTCCGGCATTCGCTCAACCAGTAGTCGGTCCGTGCCTGCACGGAGAACGTCGTGGGCGCCGAGTGCCGCAGAATCACCGCGGTCGAAGGAATTGCGCTCGTGTCGAAGTCCGGGTTCGTGCGCCCGATGACGAACGGCAGCATCGGCCACACCGCTCGCGTGAAGGCGGATGAATCGACGAAGCCCCAGGCCGTCGCATGGTCCGGAAACGCCAGGTCGGGACCAAGTCGCGTGATAAACCGCGGCTGCGGACTGTCCAGGAACTGCAAATGCGACCGCAGCGGCTGCGGTTGGAACGTCAACAGTAGTTGAGTATCGGTGAGACACCAGCTCGGCAGCAGGCCTTCCCGCGCCATATTGGGTGTGCGGAGCGAATAGACCTCGTGATTCTTTACCGTCGCAATCTTCAGCGACCAGCCGGAACCAGGGTTTTTCTCGAGCTCCTGCGACCACCGGGCCATCACTCGCGGGAAGTACGTGGACAGCAACAGCGGCTGCTTTAACTGCACGGCCAGGACGGGTCCCAAGCCGAACGGGCCGCCAGTGGAGGGGGCACTGTAGATCGTCCAGCGCGTGCCGAACGCCGCGTAAACTTCGGGACCGAGATCGACCGTGGTTTCCGCCACCAGCGACGACCGCATTTGTTCCAGCGCGTCGCGGCCGTCGGGTGTCAGACCGGCCAATTTCGAGAGCCATTGCCCATCCAGCTCCAGCGGCCCGCACAGCACGACGTGGGCGTCGGCCGGCACGAACCGCAGCAGATCGGGACTCATTGTGATGACCGGCTTTTCGGCGCGCGCACAACTGCCACGGGTGACGACGCGGCCCTGTTCCACGCCGGAAACGAGTACCAATCCGTGTGCAATCTCCGGAGGCAGTTGCGACTTCAACGCCGCTGCCTGAGGGACGAATTGCAGCACGGCATCGACGACTGCGGTGGGATGCACCCACATCACGCTGCTGGGACGCTCCACGTTTGCGGCATTCAGTCGGCGAGAAAACTCCTCCATGTGCACGAGTCCGACGGGTTGCCCCGACGTCAACCGGGCGAGCGCCTCATCGGTGGCTCCGACATTCATGCCCCACGCGAGGTACGGTCCCGCGCGGCGGTGCTGCACCAGTCCGGTCACCAGCGCGCTCAGCGACGGGTTGGCCCGCGTGTCGCGCAGCATCCACTCCGGCAGGAGCGGCTGCAACTGCTGGATGACATCCTCAGCCTGGTCGCCGGCGTTGACGATCACCGCCGCCCGCAGCCGCTGCAGCGGCGGCAAGCCCGACTCCGGCGGCGCCAGCGCCACATACAGGCAGCCTGGCCGCGACAACAGCACGCGAGCCACGTCATCGGGGGGGATTTCGTAGATCGTGCTCGGCGGCTGCGGTCGGTCGCCGCGATGCGGTCGAAGCTGACGGAACGCGTCAAACAGCGCGCGAACTTCAGGGTCGGCGACGGCGCCGTCGATGCCCGTCGCACCGATCGTGCCGCTCCCCTGACCGCTCCACTCATAGGCGATCACTGCATCGTCCGGTACTCCGTGCCACAGCTTCGGATCGCGTTCCCCCGGCGGCAGTCCCGGCAGTCCAATGCTCAACAGCGAAATCAGCACTTCGAACAACCGGCTGATGTCCGGTGCAGCTTCCATGGTTGTGCTCCTTCACGGTTCGATCGAAACCAATCGCCTTGTCATTGTCACCCGGCGACGCAGTGCCGGCAATGCTCCTCGCTTGCGGTTTCGGGATTCTTCCCCAACACTAGCCCGACGCGCAAGAGGGAATCCGCAAGCGCTCGAAGAGTCGCGCGCGCGTCGGGTTCGAATTGATGAATCGCAGGATGCCGGAATGTCGCGCCAACCGTACCTGACCGCCCCGCAGCCGATCACCACGATGCCGCCTGGCATCCCGTATATCGTCGGCAACGAGGCCGCCGAGCGGTTCAGCTTCTACGGCATGCGGGCGATTCTCACCATTTACATGGTGAAGCACATCGTGGGCTGGCACGGGGAGCAGGCCTTCTATTCCGAAGAAGACGCCAAGGCCATCTACCACCAGTTTGTCGCCTCCGCGTACTTTTTTCCGATCTTCGGGGCGCTGCTGTCCGACTGGCTGCTGGGGAAATATCGCACCATCATTTCACTGTCGCTGGTGTACTGCCTGGGTCACTTGCTGCTGGCGACCGTGCCGGGGCGGGAAGGATTATTGATCGGCCTGACGTTGATCGCCATCGGTTCGGGGGGCATCAAGCCGTGCGTGTCGGCCCACGTGGGAGACCAGTTCGGCGAACGCAACCAGCATTTGCTGACGCGCGTTTTCAGTTGGTTCTACTTCTCGATCAACTTCGGGGCATTCTTCTCGCAACTGCTCACGCCGATGTTGCTCGTGTGGTATGGGCCGCACGTGGCGTTCGGCGTTCCCGGCGTCCTGATGGGCCTGGCCACGCTTGTGTTCTGGCTGGGCCGGCACAAGTTTGTGCATGTTCCGCCAGGCGGGACGCGGTTCCTGCGCGAGTCGTTCAGCGCCGAAGGCCTGCAGGCGGTAGCCAAGCTGGTGCCGATTTATCTCTGCGTGGCGATGTTCTGGGCGCTGTTCGACCAACAAGGTTCGTCCTGGATCTTGCAGTTGGAAAAGATGGACTTGCACTGGCAACTCCTGGGATGGAGCGGCCGCTGGGAATCATCGCAGATTCAGTCGGTAAACGGGCTGCTGATCCTCGTGTTCATTCCGCTGTTCAGCTACGTCGTCTACCCTGTGCTGAACAAGCTCACGCCGATGACGCCGCTGAAAAAGATGTCGATCGGGTTCTTTATCACGGTGCTTGCCTTCGTGGCGATCGCCCTGATTGAAGAGGGGCTGGAGCCGCTGGACGCGATCGCCGTCCAGGCGGCTGCCGAACGCAATGTGCCTGTGTCCGATGTGATCGCCGAGCAGGTCGCCGCGGGACAGCGGCTGTCCTACGGCTGGCAGGTGTTGGCCTACGTGATCATGACCGCCGCGGAGGTCATGATCTCTAACACGGGGTTGGAGTTCTCCTATACGCAGGCACCGAACCGGATGAAGTCGCTGATCATGTCGCTGTGGCTGCTGGCGGTCGCCGTGGGCAACCAGTTCACGTCGCTCGTCAACCGGTTCATCAAAAATCCCGATGGCACCAACGCGCTGCCGGGGGCGAGCTACTACTGGTTTTTCACCGCGGTGATTGGCGTCACGGCCCTGACGTTTGTAGTCATCGCGGCGACGTATCGCGAGCGGAGGTATATCCAGGAATCCGAACCCGTTTAGCCCCGCGGTCCAACGGACCTCGCGCACGGGCGCCACTGGCGGCGGCTTTGGGCCGCCAGTGACTGCGAGTTTCATCGAGCGATCTGCTGCGTCGATGAAGCCACTGGCGAGCGAAGACGCTCGCCAGTGGCACCCTCCGACGCGCATTACTTATGTGACATGCGATAAACGGCAAACTCCGCATTTTCACGCTGCCGCGGCTGGGGTAGACTACAGTGTCCAAACCCGCTGGAACCGTATTCTTTCACAGGGATGGTGTCCCATGCTCGGCACGCAGTTGAAACCGGCGCAGTATCTCCGCCGCTGCAGCGAAGTGTTTGAATCGCTCGACCTTTCGCAGGTGGAAGGTCTCGCCGACGACATTTACGCCGCCTACCAGGACGGGCGGTTTGTGTTTCTCTGCGGCAACGGCGGCAGCGGGTCGAACTGCTCGCATTTTTGCGAAGATCTGGGCAAAAGCACGCTCGACCGCAAGGACTTCACCAATGATGCCGTCAAGCGCCTGAAAGTGCTGAGTCTCACCGACAACACGCCCTACATTCTCGCGTGGGGCAACGACGAAGGCTTCGACCGCATCTTTGTCGAGCAGCTCAAGAACTTCGCTTCGCCCAACGACGTGCTGATCGCCATCAGCGGCAGCGGCAACAGCCCGAACATTTTGAGCGCCGTCGAGTGGGCCAATCGCAAGAGGCTGGTCACGTGGGGCATTACCGGCTATTCCGGCGGGAAGCTGCAAAAACTGGCGCAGAAGAACCTGCACGTGCCCCTCGACGACATGGGCCTCGTGGAGTCGGTGCACCTGACGGTGTTCCACTGGATCCTGAACGACATCCACGGCCGTATCAACCGCGTGGGACGGTACGCCGAGACCCAGGGATAGCAATCCCTGGGCTGCCAGGGAATTTGTCCGACGATGCACGTGCATGCCACTCCTCTGGACGGACTGCTGCTCATCGAGCCGCGGGTGTTTGCGGATGCGCGGGGCTTCTTCCTGGAAAGTTACCAGCGCGTGCGCTTCGCCGAGCACGGACTGCCCGTCGAGTGGGTGCAGGACAACGTGTCGCGCTCCTGCCGCGGAACTTTGCGCGGGCTGCACTACCAGCGGCACAAGCCGCAGGGGAAGCTGGTGTGGATCACGCATGGGGCGGTGTTCGACGTCGCCGTCGACCTGCGCCGCCGCTCGCCCACGTTCGGTCGCTGGCATGGCGTGGAGTTGAGCGATGCCAACCACCTGCAGCTTTACATTCCACCGGGGTTCGCCCATGGGTTTTGCGTCTTGAGCGACACGGCCGACTTCGCCTACAAGTGCACTGCGCTGTACGATCCCGCCGACGAGCGAACACTGCTGTGGAACGATCCCGACGTCAGCATCGATTGGCCTGACGTGACGCCGCGGATCCTGTCGCCAAAAGACGAGCGCGGCACGCCGCTGCGCGACGCCGACGTTTATTCGTAATGAGTGAGTGGTGAACGGTGCGTGGTGAGCGGCCGCGGTTGGCGCTGACGCTGGGGGACGTGGCGGGCATTGGCCCCGAAGTCGTTGCCCGCGCGCTGACCGAGGGGAAGTTAGCGGAGTTCTGCCGGCCAATTGTCGTTGGCCATCCGAAGCTGCTGCAGCGGGCGCTTGCTCTGGTGAAATCGAATCTTGAATTCGATGTCGTCGACGGCCTCGATCGCGAATTCGAGTCGGCGATCGCGTGTTGGAATCCAGCGGGCGATGACGTGCTCGAGGTGACGCCGGGGCAGATCCAATCTGCGGCGGGGCGCGCGGCAAATGACTATCTCGTCGCGGCCACGCGGGCCGCGCTGGCCGGCAAAGTGGATGCCATTGTCACCGCGCCGCTGCACAAAGAGGCGCTGCGTCTGGCGGGAATCAACTGTCCCGGTCACACGGAAATTCTGGCAGCGGAATGCGGCGCGCGCGAAGTCGCCATGATGTTGTATCTGCCGCCGGGTCTGGCGGTCCGCGGCGAGCGCGGTCTCGGCGTGGCGCACGTCACGCTGCACACATCCATCCGCAGCGTGCCGGGGTTGCTTTCGATGCCAAAGATTGTGGACACGATCCGATTGGTCGATCGCTTTCTGCGGCGGCTCAGAAGACCGGAGGGATGCGACTCCCCGGTTTCTCCACGCGTTGGCGTGTGTGCCCTGAATCCCCATGCGGGCGAACACGGGCTGTTCGGCGACGAGGAAGGCCGCCTCATCGAACCGGCCGTGAAGCAGACGCAATCCGAAGGGGTCGATGTCCACGGCCCCATTCCCGCCGATGCGCTGTTGCGACGCGCGGTCGCCGGGGAGTTCGACGGCGTGGTCGCCATGTATCACGACCAGGGACACATCGCGCTGAAACTCATCGGCTGGGACCTCGCCGTGAACGTCACGCTGGGGCTGCCGATCGTGCGGACCAGCCCCAGCCACGGCACGGCGTTTGACATCGCCGGCCAGGGACGCGCCCGTGCCGACGGCTTCATGTCCGCCGCCCGGGTGGCGTGTCAACTGGTACAATCGCGACGTTTCCAACGTGCGTCGCCGAAACAATAGGATTTGAACGTCGGCGCCTGCCGGTTAGCGGAATCCGAATCACCGCGCAGGCATTCGCTGACCGCGGTCAAGGAGTTTTCATCGAACAATGTCCTTGTTTCCGATCACACCGTTACGCGACGCTCCTCCTTCCGGAGTCACGCGGCTGTTTCTGGCGCGTCACGGGTCCACCGAGGCGAACGAGCGGCAGCCGTTTGTGCTGCAGGGCTGCGAGATCGACGGCCCGCTCACGGAACTGGGCCGCCGGCAATCGCAGGCGCTCGGGCGGGCACTGAAGGACTATAAGATCCATGCCATTTATGCCAGCTCGTTGCGTCGGGCAATGGAGACGGCTGCCGCGGTCGCCGAGCACCACGGACTTGCGGTGCAGCCGATTCACGATCTGCGGGAGTGCAGCGTCGGACGGTGGGAAGGCCGCGACTGGGCGTCGATCCAGCGCGACGATCCGGAGGGCTATGAACGCTTCTTTTCCGACCCCGTGAACACGCCGCATCCCGGCGGAGAATCTTACGGAGACGTACTCCGCCGCGCTACATCCGTCATGCAGCAACTGTTTGCGCGGCATCCCGGCGAGACCATCGTGGTGGTGGGTCATAACATGATCAACCGCGCATACCTTGCCGAGTTTGTTGGCATCGACCTCAAGCACGCCCGCCGGCTGCGGCAAATGAACTGCTGTCTGAACCTGCTGCACCATCACGCGGGCGTCACCGAGCTGGTAACCCTCAACTCCGTGCTGCACCTCGACGAGCTGAGGTAACAATCGAAGCAGGCACACTCCGTGTGCCGTCGGTCGGCAGGGCGATTCAATTCAATGTAGGGTGACGCCGAGACTTCAAGGCTCACCCGCTGACAAGCACCTACGGTGAGCCTCGCGGATTCGGCATCACCCTACAGCGTGCTCATCCTCGACTATTGAATCTCCCTGCGTCTGTCGGCTTCCGGCGGGACAACGCGCCGCGATCGCGGTAGACTTCGGTTAGGACGGATTTCCAATCCGTCCGCATTTTCCCGGACGGAGTGGAAATCCGTCCTACGGGGACTTCCTGAACGGGGAGCGAATCATGCAAGGCGTCAGCAAGATTCTGGTGGGCATGGACCTGCATCACGGCGACCGCATCGCCACGGATGATTGGAGGTCTTCAACGCAGGCCGCCGTCGATGAGGCAGTCATCGTCGCCGGCGCCACCGGCGCCGAGGTTACACTGTGCGGTGTCCTGGAGGTCTCCGAGCACGCGCACCACCTGATTGCGCTCGACGAAAAGCACCTGCTGCGCACGGTAGAAGACGTTGCCAAGGCGGCGCTGGACAAGCTGGTGCAATCCCTCGCCGGCCGCGGCGTGAAGGCCAGTTATGTGATCGCCTTCGGCAGCCCGTGGGAAGAGTTGACGCGCGAGGCCATCGCCGGCCGGCACGATCTGGTGATGGTCGGCACGCGGTCTCGCGGGACGGCCACGCGGATGCTGTTCGGAAGCACGGCGCAAAAGCTGATTCGCTTCTGCCCTAAACCGGTGTGGATCGCCAAGCCCGGCGAGGTGCGCGAAATCCGCGAGATTCTGGTTGCCACCGACTTCAGTCAGGCTGCGTTCGCCGCCATGCAAGCCGCGGTGTCGGTGGCGCAAGCGATTCCGTCAAAATTGTTCGTCGTGCACGCGCTCGAATTCCCGATGGAGTCCTACTTCCGCACCGCCGGCGTGAACGAGGAGGACATCGAGAAGTACCGCACGCGGATGACGGACGAGGCCCGCGAGCACCTCCAGTCGCACCTTCAACAGACCGACTGCCGCACGCTGAAGTACGGCGTGAAAACCGAGGTGCTGGAGGGAACGCCCGATGCCGTCGTGCCCAAGTACGTCGCCGACAACGAGGTGGACCTGCTGGTGATCGGTACGCAGGGCCGATCGGGAATCTCGGGAATGCTGTTAGGCAATACGGCCGAGCGGATCCTGCCGTTCGTGCATTGCTCGCTGCTGACGATCAAGCCCGCCGACTTCGTCAGCCCGCTGCATTGAGCGTCTCGTTAGTCTGTCACGCAATCCTGCGGCGCTGGTACAGCCACCACTCGGTGCCCATCAACGCCCATGCCAGCGCTGTCAGCAGGAACCACGGCGGCCGCGACAGACCGGCAGTAACGGTCTCGGCCTCCATCGGAGTGGGGCCTGTGGCGCGCAAGTCGCTCTCCGGCACATCAGAGAGATTGCACGCCACGAGCAGCACGGGACTATCGGGAACGGGTGCCGATGTGGATTCCGTCCGATCTTCCGACAGCCGCCAGATGCCGCATTCCTCCAGCGGACCCAAACTTACCTGACCATCGAGCACGGGCAGATGGGAAACGGCGCCGCGCGGCGATTCCAGCTTGAGCTGTTTCACCGGCTGACCATCCGACGTCGTCACCAGCTCGCGCGGCACGGTGAGCTGCTGCAACGCCCCAGCCGCCACCGCTTCGTGCAGCTCTCCTCCCGACCCCTCAAACCAGGCCAGCGCATTGCTAAACAGGATGGGAAACGCAGTCCGCAGCGGCAGGTCGCCACGATCGAGGTTGACGGTAAGCACCAGCACGCGACCGCGAGGATGTTCCATCGCGAAGTACAGCGGCGCGCCGGTTTCCGACGCCGCCAGCACGTTTGCGCGCGCTTTGGGCGCGAGCTGGCGGGCTTCCGGCAACAGCACGTTGTCGAGCCGCACGTGCGCCATCAGCGGGGAATCGCGATCCTGCTGTGCGACGAGCGGGCTGTTCAGCGTGTCCCCCACATCCCAGAGCTCGCACGCCTCGGTCGGCTGGAGCACGACCACGTTTCCCGATGGCAGCACCGCCGGCGCATGCTTGTGCAACACCACGACGGTTCCTGTCGGGATGCTCTCCGGCAATTGGTCTGCGACCGTCAACTCGACGACGGGGTTGGCGGCAAACACCCCTTGAAGGAAGCGATTGCCTTCGGTCACCAGCAGCACCCGCTGCTTGCGGCGCGCGGGCAATATGGCACGGGCTTCGTTGTCGAGTGCGAATGCGTCGTCGCGCAGCAACCGTGCGATCAGGACGCCGCCGTCAGCCGACGTCTGCTCGATCGGCTGCGACCACGCGCCGCCGGCGTCGAGCTTCAACGGCCATACATCGACGATCTTTCCCGCCAGTTCCAGCTCCAGTCGGCATTCCACCGCCGCACGAGTGAAGTTTCTGACTTCAATGAGCACCTGGTAGCCCAGCGGGTCGAGCAGGCTACGCCGCGTCTGGAACCGCGTGATGCCAACGTTCTCCGCGTCGGACCCGATGGGAATCCATGCAATGTCT
>Ga0073934_10003909_pt1 | contig 26013 bp, 20 predicted proteins | sample LarsenN4metaG_FD_76834 | JGI IMG/M metagenome (GOLD analysis project Ga0073934, IMG submission 76834) | Hot spring sediment bacterial and archeal communities from British Columbia, Canada, to study Microbial Dark Matter (Phase II) - Larsen... ... | reverse complement strand
GTCCAAAATTCCCCACTGCTGCCTCCCGTAGGAGTCTGGACCGTGTCTCAGTTCCAGTGTGGCTGGCCGTCCTCTCAGACCAGCTACGGATCGTCGCCTTGGTGGGCCATTACCCCGCCAACTAGCTAATCCGACATCGGCCGCTCCAATAGCGCGAGGCCTTGCGGTCCCCCGCTTTCATCCGTGGATCGTATGCGGTATTAGCCAATCTTTCGACTGGTTATCCCCCACTACTGGGCACGTTCCGATGTATTACTCACCCGTTCGCCGCTCGCCGCCAGGGTTGCCCCCGCGCTGCCGCTCGACTTGCATGTGTAAGGCATGCCGCCAGCGTTCAATCTGAGCCAGGATCAAACTCTTCAGTTCAATCACTGCAAAGGTTTTGACTCGCTTGACGTATGTTGCGTCGTGCGAGCACTTGTGTTGCTTGAGATTCCGCGTACGCAAACGCGCCGCGAGCCCTCGAGAACCAGGTGCCCACACTTATCGGCTGTAGATTGTTAAAGAACGCTGGTAGCGGGGAGAGGATTTGAACCTCTGACCTTCGGGTTATGAGCCCGACGAGCTGCCAGACTGCTCCACCCCGCGCCTGTAAGACCGCGAATTATAGCGGTCTGGGCCAAGCCCAGTCAACGCAATTTCTGGAGCAGGAAGGGTTCTTTCTGGTTGATGCGTGAGATCGGGGCTTTTACCCTTTTTTCAACCAATTAGACGGCTGCGCCGCGCCGTTAGTTCAATCGCCTTCGGCCGCCATCCGGAACTTTCGAGCGGGCGTCTAACCCCTTTCGCCCGAAACGGAAGGCAACCGCCGGCATTACTGGTTCGAACGGGCCCTGCCGGGAACTTTTCAGTCGCGGTTTGACCCCGAATGTGCGAGCTACCCGGGCGTCGGGGCCGCGGGCTTCCCGCGACAAATCCCTCAGCGTCCGACCGCCGCCACCGCACGGTGACGCAGGAAGAAGCCGACCACGCGTTCCATGCTGACGTAAAACGTGGGCGTGACGTAGAGCGTCAGCAGTTGCGAGAAGACCAGGCCGCCCACCACCGCAATGCCCAGGGGCTGGCGCATCTCGGAGCCCGTCCCCGTCCCGAGGGCGAGGGGCAGCGTCGCGCAGATCGCCGCCAGCGTCGTCATCATGATCGGGCGGAAACGGATCCGGCAGGCTTCCACGATCGCCTCCTGCGGCGGCAGATTCTTCTCACGCTGCAGCTGCAGGGCGAAATCCACCATCATGATGCCGTTCTTCTTGACGAGCCCCACCAGCAGAATGATCCCCACGAAGCTGAAGATGTTCAGTTCCCTGCCGAACAGCCACAGCATGAGCAGCGCCCCGAAACCGGCGAACGGCAGCGCGGTGAGGATCGTCACGGGATGCGCGTAGTGCTCGTAGAGGATGGCGAGCACCATGTAGATCACCAGTATCGTGATCAGCAGGAGCACGGGGAGCGTCCGGAAAGCGTCCTGGAAGGCCTTGGCGCTCCCCGCCATCGTCGCCGTAATGCCGCCGGGCAGCGTCTCGCGGGCGATCTCCTGGACGCGAGCAACGGCCTCGCCAATCGACACCCCCGGGGCCAGGTTGAAAGACAGCACCACCGAGGGCAGCTGGCCGTAATGGGCCACCGAAACCGGCCCCACGCCCATGTTGATGTCGGCCACGGCGTGAATCGGCACCATCCTGCCGGTGCCCGACTGGACGTAGAGCGAACGGAGCGCATTGATGTCCCGCTGGAAGCGCGGATCGAGCTCGAGCAGCACGAAATACTGGTCGGTCGCCCCGTAGAGCGTGCTGATCTGGCGCCCGCCGTAGGCGTTGTAGAGCGTCGTCTCGATCTGCTGCGGCGACACGCCCAGGGCCGCGGCGCGATCCCGCAGGATGTTGATCTGGATCTCGGGATTGCGCAGCTCCAGATTGGAGCTCACGTCGCGCAGGAAATCCGCTTCGCGGAGGCGCGCCTCGAGCTCCTGGGCTTCGGCGTAAAGCAGCTTCAAGTCGGTGCCCTGCACCACCATCTGGTAGTCGGCGGTCCCGATCAGCCCGCCGATATTGATCGAGGGGGGATTGTTCATGAATACCCGCATCCCCTGGGCGCCGCCCGAGAATGACCGCCGCAGCTGCTGGATCACCTGGTCGGCGCCGATGCGGCCTTCGGCCCGCGGCTTCAGGCGCACGACGATGCGGCCGATGTTATCTCCCGTCACGCCTCCCACGCCCTGCCCCGCCGTGGACATCACCGCTTCCACGGCAGGATGCCGCTGCACGATCGCCGATACCGCGCCCTGGCGCCGTTCCAGCTCCGCGAATGTGATGCCCTCCGGCGCGCGGGTGTTGCCGAAGATCACCCCCGTGTCCTGCCGGGGAATGAAGCCTTGGGGAACCACCTTGTAGATGACGCCGATCAGCACGAGGAACCCCGCGCAGCCGATCAGCATCAGCCCGCGGTGGCGCATGGTCCAGCGCAGCGAGTCGCCGTAGAAATCCCGCGAGGCGTCAAATAGCCATTCAAAGAACTGGTAAACGCGCCCGTGATCGTGGGCCGGCCTGAGCATCAGGCTGCACATCATCGGCGTCAGGGAAAGGGAGACCGCCCCCGAGATGAGCACCGCCACGCCCACGGTGACGGCGAACTCGCGGAACAGGCGCCCGAGCAGCCCCTCCATGAACAGGATCGGGATGAACACCGCGGCGAGGGACAGGGTCATGGAAAGCACGGTGAAGGCGATCTCCTTCGATCCCTCCAGCGCCGCCTGCATGCGGTCCTTGCCCATTTCCATGTGCCGCGTGATGTTCTCGAGCACCACGATGGCATCGTCCACCACGAAGCCCACGGCGAGGATGATCGCCATGAGGGAGAGGTTGTTCAGGCTGAAGCCGAGCAGATACATCGCGCCGAAGGTGCCGATGACCGAGGTGGGCAGGATCAGCGCCGTAATGAGTGTGGACCTCGCATTGCGCAGGAACCCGAGGATGACCAGCACCACCAGGCTGACCGAGAGCAGCAGGTGGAATTCGACCTCGTTGATGGAGGCCTGAATGAACTCGGAGCGGTCGTTCACCACGTGCAGCCGCACGCCGGGCGGCGCCTCGCGCTCGATCTCGGGGAACAGCGCGCGGATCTTCTTCACCACCTCGACGGTGTTGGCGCCCGGCTGGCGATAGATGGCGAGGATGATCGCGCGGTCCTCGTTGAGCCAGCTCTTGATCCTGATGTTCTCGATGCTGTCCTCGGCGCGCCCGATATCCGAGAGCCGCACCGGCATCCCGTCCTGGTAGGCGACGATGAGGTTGTTGAAGCTCTGGGCGCGCTCGAGCCGGCCCGCGGACTTCACGGTGAAGCTGCGCGCGGCGCCCTGCAGAACGCCGGCCGGAAGGTTGCTGTTCGCATTCTGGATGGCGCTCACCACCCGGTCCAGGCCCAGCCCGCGCTTCGACAGCGCCTCGGGATCGAGGTAGACGCGCACGGCGAACTTCTGCGAGCCGAAGATGACGACCTGCGCGACCCCGCTCACCATCGAAAAGCGCTGCGCGATGTGCGTGTTGGCGAAGTCGTCGAGCTGCTGCAGGGGCAGCGTCCGGGCGCTCACCGCCATGAACACGATGGGGGCATCGGCCGGGTTGATCTTGCGCAGCGTCGGTGGGTCGACGCCGTCGGGCAGGCGCCGCATCGCCTGCAAGATGGCCGTCTGCACGTCCTGCGCGGCCGAGTCGATGTCGCGTTCGAGCCTGAACTGGAGGGTGATGCGCGTCCTTCCGTTCGTGCTGCTCGAATTCATCGTCTCGACGCCGGCGATCTGGCTGAACTGGCGCTCGAGGGGGGTGGCGACAGTCGCAGCCATCACCTCCGGGTTGGCTCCACGCAGCTCCGCGTCGACGCGGATCGTCGGGAAATCCACGTTGGGCAGCTCGTTCACCGGCAGGCCGCGGAAGGCGATCAGCCCGAAGATGACGACCGCCGAGACCAGCACCGACGTTGCGACGGGGCGCTCGATGAAGATTTTCGACAGATTCATGGCGGCTAACCCTTCGACCCGCCCTCGGGCTTGCGCTCGCCCGGCTTGCCGCCCGTGCCCTTCTTGCCCGTGCCCTTGCCGGCCTCCGGACTGCGCGCGCCTTCGGCGCCGGCAAGGCGCACCCGCGCGCCGGCCTGCAGCGCCTGGGGGATCTCCGTAATGACCCGGTCTCCGGGTTTGATGCCCGCTGCGATCACGATATCGCTGCCGATCTGCCGTGACACCTTGACCGGCTGCACCCGCACCTTGTTTTCCGGGTCGATCAGGTACACGAAGCTGCCATCCTGTCCCGGCTGCACCGCGGCCTCCGGCACCACGAGGGCCTCGGGCTCGATTCTCAAGACGATGCGCGCGTTCACGAACTGGCCCGGCCACAGAACTTCCCCGGAGTTCTCGACCTGCGTCTTCAGCAGCACCGTGCCCGTCTGGGGTGTAATCGTGTTGTCGATGAACACCAGCTTGCCTTCCGCGACGGCAGGCGCGGCGCGATCGGGCAGGATCTCGATGCGCATCTCCTTTTCGTTTTGCTGGCGCCGGATCTCCTCCAGCTGGCGCTCGGGAATGCTGAACGACACCAGGATGGGATCCGTGCTGTTGATGGTGACGAGCGGCACCCCGCCGCCGCCGGCCCCCGCCGCGACGAGATTGCCGGGCTTCACCGCGAGCGCCCCGGTCCGCCCGGAAATCGGGGCGTGAATCCGCGTGAAATCGAGCTGAATGCGCGCCTGCTCGAGGAGCGCCCGGTCGGCGGCAACGGTCGCCTCGAGCGATTTGGTCGAGGTCACTGCCACGTCGAATTCCTGCTGCGTGATGAATTCGCGCTTGAGCAGCGGCTCCAGCCGGTCGCGCTGCACCTTGGCGTTCTCGAGCTGCGCGAGGTCGCGGGCGAGCTGCGCCTGCGCCTGCCGGTGCGATGCCTCAAACGTGCGCGGATCGATCTGAAACAACTGCTGCCCCGCCTTGACCTTGTCGCCTTCCTTGAACAGGACCGACTGCAGCACGCCCGACACCTGCGCCCGCACCTGGACGCTGTGTTCTGGCTCCACCGTGCCGACCGCTTCGATCAGCACCGGCATCGGCTTCACGGCGGCGGTCGCGGCCCTCACGACCAGCTCCCCGCCGCGCCCGCCCTTCGCCTCCCTGCCTCCCTTGCGCTCGGCCGCGCTGGCGCCCGCCCCCTGCTGCTGCCACCACCACCAGCCGCCATAGGCGCCGGCGCCGAGCGCGCAAAAGAGAACGATCATCCAGAGTCTTCTCATTTCGGTTGCACCGCGTAGATCACTTTGTCGTCGGCACCGATCACATAGTTCAGGCGCGCGAAGGCGACAAACCAGTCCAGAAACGACTGGATGCGCTGCACCCGCGCGTTGGACTCGTCAACCTGCGCCGTGATGAGGTCGAGCAGCGAGCCAAAACCCGCGCGGTAGCGGGCAAGGGTCGCCTCCGCCGTCTGCTGGGCGGCCCTCAACTGAACCTCCGTGGTGCTCACCCCGCCGGCAGCCGTTCGCACGTCATAATAAGACTGCCATACCTCGAGCTCGGCCTGCCTCGACAGCGCATCGCGCGCGGCCTCCGCCTGCGCCGCGCGCGCCTCCGCCTGGCGCACGGTATAGGTGCGCTCGAACCCGGTGAAGAGCGGGATATTCAGGGTGAGCGCGATGGTGTTGGTCTCGGTGCGCGGCCGCGTTCCGTTGTAGTGCGTCTCCCCGGTCGTGGCGTTGACCGTCAGACTCGGCAGCCCCGCGCGCGCGGCGGCATCGGCCTGCGCCCGGGCCGCCCGTGCCTGCGCTTCGGCCGCGACGAGATCGGGCCGCGCAGCCTTGGCGCGCGCCAGCAGCGCATCGAGCGATTCCGTGACCTCGCCGATCCGGGGCTCGCCTGCCAGCGTCTGCACCCGCAAGGGAGCGCTGACGGGCAGGCCCACTGCGGCCGCGAGCGAGCCGCGCGCTTTCTCGAGCCCGCCCCTGCTTCGTGTGAGGTTGAGTTGCGCCTGGGCAACCTGGGTCTCGGCGCGATAGACATCGGCAACGGTCGCCAATCCCCCTTCGCGCCGCCGTTGCGTGGCCTCGAGCGAGGTGCTGACCGCTTTCAGGAACAGTTCGTTCGCGCGCACCAGCGCGTCCGTTCCGAGGTACTGGTAGTAGGCCTGCTCCACCTGGAAGACGACCTCCTGCAATACGCGGCTTTGTGCGAGCGTCGCCGCAAGCGCGAGGTACTCCGCCGCCTTGACCCGGCTTTCCCCCGCGCCGAAATCGAACAGGAGATAGCTCAACGTGACGCTCGGCCCATAGCGCGTGAGCCAAGCGATCTGGTTTCCGGTCTGACCGGCCGTCTCGCCGCGGTTCAGGCTCAGGTTGGCGGTGATCTGGGGAAGATCGTCCGCTCGCTCGATTCCCACTCCGGCGGCCGCGGCCCGCGCGGCGTGCCACGCCTGGCGAGTCTTCGGGTTGTTCTGCAGCGCGAATTCAGTCAGCTCCGGCAACGAGAGCGAGCGGTCCCCGAGCGGCGCGCGAGCGACCGGAGCCTGCGGCACCTGCGGCAGCGGATCCGGCGACTGCCAGCGGACATTCGGGGCGGGGGCTACATATCGCTCGGTCTTGAACGGATCGCCCACGCCTAGGCCGGAGGCGCCCAGCGCGGACGGGGCGAGCCCGCACAGCGTTCCCAGGAGCGCACTTTGGGCCATAATGTGGACGTATGCTGGCAGAGGGCTGCGCCAAACGGCGCAGCGTCGCAGCCTGCGTCCCGGACGACGCAGCCCTGGCGCAGCATAACGCATTCTTATTGCGGCGTTTATTCCAGCCGGAGAAACGAGCCCCCATCATACCACGGGGCCTCAGCGGCCAGCGGGAAGCGAATGGGCGGCAGGCCGTTGCGCCGCACGAATGCATTTGGCTTATCCACCAATAAATTAAACCCATCATCGAGGCTGCCGCTGCGTGCTAATCTCCTTGTGATTTAACGACAGCCCGACGTCAGGTCGGTCCCGGTTGTGTCCAAGCTGGTGAATCCACACGGAGGAGACAAGCTCAAGCCGCTGTTGCTTGAGGGCGCAGCGCTCGCCGAGGAGCGCAAGCGCGCGCAGTCGCTGCCCCGCGTGCCAGTGAGCTCGCGGGAGAAGGGCGACCTCATCATGCTCGGCATCGGGGGCTTCACCCCGCTCGACGGCTTCATGACGCACGCGGACTGGCAGGGCGTCTGCGACGGCATGAGGATGGCGAACGGGCTGTTCTGGCCGATCCCGATCACCCTTTCCACCGATGACGCCACAGCGGCAACCTTCCACACCGGGAAGGACGTGGCCCTCGTCGAATCCGAGAACGGCGAGATCCTCGCCACGATGAAGGTCACGGAGAAATACAAGATCAACAAGGCGCACGAGTGCGCGACGGTGTTCCGGACCACGGACGCCGAGCATCCCGGCGTGAAGATGGTGATGGAACAGGGCGACGTCAACCTCGCCGGCCCCGTGAAGGTGTTGTCGCAGGGCGGGTTCCCCGAGCGCTACGGCGGGCTCTACATGACACCAGCCCAGACGCGCGCGGTGTTCGCGGCAAACGGCTGGAGCACGGTCGCCGCCTTCCAGACGCGCAATCCGATGCACCGCTCGCACGAATACCTCGCCAAGGTCGCCATCGAGACCTGCGACGGCGTGCTCATCCATTCGCTGCTGGGCCAGCTCAAGCCCGGCGACATTCCAGCCGAGGTGCGCACGCGGGCGATCGCAGCGCTGATGGACAAATACTTCGTGCAGAAGACGGTGGTGCAATCCGGCTATCCGCTCGACATGCGTTACGCCGGGCCACGCGAGGCGCTGCTGCACGCGCTCTTCCGCCAGAATTACGGCTGCTCGCACCAGATCGTGGGGCGCGACCATGCGGGCGTCGGGAGCTATTACGGGCCGTTCGACGCGCACCGGATCTTCGACGAGATACCGAAGGACGCGCTCGAGACGAAGCCGCTCAAGATCGACTGGACATTCTGGTGCTACGCCTGCGGCGGCATGGCGTCCGACCGCACCTGTCCCCACAAGCAGGAGGAACGCCTGCTGCTGTCCGGGACCAAGCTGCGCAAGATGCTTTCGGAAGGCACACCGGTGCCGGCGGAGTTCAGCCGCCCGGAAGTGCTCGATATCCTGCGCGAGTACTATGCCGGCCTCGAGGCGCACGAGAAGGTCGAGGTGAAGCTCGTCGGCCACTCGGCGAGATGAGATGAGAGAAAGGCATTTGCCACAGAGATCACAGAGAACACGGAGAGGATCTCGCGAACCGGTTAACCCCGTGGTTTTCTCTGTGACCTCTGTGGCTGAATTACGGGTTTTCTGACAAGGAGAGAAGCGATGCCAACTTTTGTGCGCACCGACAAGTGCGACGGCTGCAAGGGCCAGGACAAGACGGCCTGCATGTACATCTGTCCCCACGACCTGATGATGCTCGACAAGGACGGCTCCGCGACCGGCCACGCCATGAAGGCATACAACCAGGAGCCCGAGCAGTGCTGGGAGTGCTACTCGTGCGTCAAGATCTGCCCGCAGAACGCGATCGAGGTGCGGCATTACGCCGACGTCGTGCCGCTCGGCGCATCAGTGCAGCCTTTGCGCGGCACCGACTCGATCATGTGGACGATCAAGTTCCGCAACGGCAACATGAAGCGCTTCAAGTTCCCGATCCGCACCACGGCCGAGGGCTCGGTGCAGCCCTACGTCAACAAGCCGGAGGCGAACATGGCCGAGATCGAGGACCATTCCAAGCTCTTCACGCACGGCACGCACAAGTGCGACTTCAGCCAGTTCCTCAAGGCCTGACCGCAACGCCATCCCCAACATGAGCCGAGGCCGCCCCCCGTGACGGGCGGCAAGGCACTGCAAGGACGAAACGCCATGGCACAGCAATACGAATTCGGGAATCCCGAGATCATCCAGGAGGAAGTCGACATTCTCATCATCGGCGGCGGCATGGCCGCCTGCGGGTGCGCCTTCGAGATCATGCGCTGGGCGAAGCCGCACGGGTTGAAGGTGAAGCTCGTGGACAAGGCCGCGATGGACCGCTCGGGCGCGGTCGCCCAGGGGCTCTCCGCGATCAACACCTATTGCGGCGAAAACGACCCCGCGGACTACGTGCGCTACGTGCGCAACGACCTGATGGGCATCATCCGCGAGGACCTCGTGTACGACGTCGGCCGCCACGTGGACGATTCCGTGCACCAGTTCGAGGAATGGGGCTTGCCGATCTGGAAGCAGCCCGGCGACGAGGACAAGAAGCTCGCCGACGGCGGCAAACCGGTGCGCTCCGGCCGCTGGCAGATCATGATCAACGGCGAGTCCTACAAGTGGATCGTCGCCGAGGGCGCCAAGAAGGCGCTCGGCATGGAGAACATCCAGGAGCGCGTGTTCATCGTGCGCCTCGTGACCGACAAGAACGATCCGACGCGCGTTGCCGGCGCCGCCGGCTTCTCGGTTCGCGACCACAAGCTCTACGTCTACAAGTTCAAGTGCTGCCTCCTCGTCTGTGGCGGTGCGGTCAACGTGTTCCGCCCGCGCTCCGTGGGCGAAGGCACCGGGCGCGCCTGGTACCCGGTGTGGAATGCCGGCTCGACCTACGCCATGGCGGCCGAATGCGGGGCGGCCATGACGATGATGGAAAACCGCTTCGTGCCGGCGCGCTTCAAGGATGGCTACGGCCCGGTCGGCGCGTGGTTCCTGCTGTTCAAGGCCAAAGTGTTCAACGCGTTCGGCGAGGACTACGGCACCAAGCACGGAGCGGAGCTCAAGGACACCAAGCGTTTCGGCAAGTACGGCCAGGGCGTGCCCGGCACGTGCCTGCGCAACCACCTCATGTTGAACGAGATGCGCGAGGGTCGCGGCCCGATCATCATGGACACACCGACCGCGATGGCGAAGCTCGCCGAGAAGATGACGCCGAAGGAGGTGAAGCACCTCGAAGCCGAGGCGTGGGAGGACTTCCTCGACATGACGATCGCGCAGTGCGGCATCTGGGCCGGCGAGAACATCGAGCCCGACAAGCAGCCTTCCGAGATCATGCCGACCGAGCCGTATCTCCTCGGCTCGCATGCGGGTTGCGCCGGCATCTGGGTCTCCGGTCCAACCGACATTCCCGGAGTGCCGAAGGAATGGTCATGGGGCTACAACCGCATGACCACGGTGAAGGGACTGTTCACGGCGGGCGACGGTGTCGGCGCCTCGGGCCACAAGTTCTCCTCCGGCTCGTTCACCGAGGGGCGCATCGCGGCCAAGAGCATGGTGAAGTTCGCGCTCGACAACAAGAGCTGGAAGCCCGAGCTCGGCCGCTCCGTCGAAGAGCTCGTCGAGGAGATCTACCGCCCGGTGAAGACCTTCCTGCAGCACAAGGATTACACCACGGCGATCGACATCAACCCGAATTACATCACGCCCAAGATGCTGCAGTTCCGGCTGCAGAAGATCATGGACGAGTACTGCGCGGGGGTGGCGACCTGGTACCAGACCAATTCCAAGATGCTCGAGATCTGCGAGAAGAAGCTCGAGATGATCAAGGAGGACTCGCTCAAGATGCGCGCCAAGGACCTGCACGAGCTGCTGCGCGCGTGGGAGAACTACCACCGCATCATCGCGGCGGAGTGCCACATGAAGCACATCCAGTTCCGCGAGGAGACGCGCTACCCGGGCTACTACTACCGCACGGACTACAACTACGTGGACGACGAGAACTGGAAGTGCTTCGTCAACTCGCAGTACGACCGTGGCGCCAAGAAGTGGAAGCTGTGGAAGGAGCCCTACGTGCAGCTCATCAAAGACTGACGCATCCGGACCGCCAGGGGCAGCTGGTTCGTCTCCGCGAGTTGGAGCGGCCGGCAGACCGCGTAGCAGTCACTCAGGGCCTGGAGTAGACTTTCCGGGCCCTTTTCCTTCTTTCCATCTCGAATGACCCCATGAGCAACGCGCCCGACCCCGCAGCACCCGCAAGCCCGGTGATCCCGGTGCAGCTGGGACTGGATGACAGGTTCCGGTTCCGCTGCCACAAGGGCATCGCCTGCTTCAACAAGTGCTGCGAGAACATCGACATCCTGCTGACACCGTACGACATCGTCCGGCTCAAGAACCGGTTTGGGTTGACCTCCCGCGAGTTCATCGACCGCTACACGGTGGACTGCCAGATGGATGGCCACGGCATGCCGGGGCTGAAGTTGCGGACCCGGGAAGGCTCGGCCGCGTGCGTGAACCTCACGCCGGAAGGCTGCGGCGTCTACTCCGACCGCCCCGCCGCCTGCCGCTACTACGCCCTCGGGCTGGTCTCCATGCGCCGGAAGGGCGCCGCCACCGACGAAGACTCGTATTTCGTGGTAAAGGAAGACCACTGCCTCGGCCACTTCGAGCGCGAGGTGCAGACCGTGCGCGAGTACCGCCGCGAACAAGGCATCGAGGAATACGACGAGGTGAACCGCGAGTGGCGGAGAATCGTGCTCAAGAAGCGCTCCAGCGGCCCGACCATCGGCCGCCCCAGCGAGCGCAGCTTCGAGCTGTTCTTTCTCGCGAGCTACGACGTGGACGGCTTCCGCGAGTTCGTAAGAAGCCCCGGCTTCGATGAGGTGTTCGACCTCGATCCCGCTTTCAAGCAGGAGTTGATGCGGGACGAGCTCAAACTCCTCCAGTTTGGCTTCCGGCTGCTCAAGCAAGTCCTGTTCGGCGAGATGAGCATAGCCCTCAAGCCGGATGCGCGCGAGAAGCGTCTCGCGCGCATGAAGGAACGCCTCGCGCAGGACTGGCCCGATCGCGCTGCGGCGCTCGCCGACGCCCAGGACAGGCTCTACGAGTCGCTCGGCGAATGAGCTCGAAAGTGAGCCCGTTGCACGCCCGGGTGCTCAGGCCCGAATCGCACCTCATCGAGAACGAGCCGTACTACGAGCCGATCGGCGAGGAGATTCAGCTCCTCGAGGCGGCGTACGCGAGCCAGGTCCCGGTGCTGCTCAAGGGGCCGACCGGTTGCGGCAAGACGCGCTTCATGGAGTACGTCGCATGGCGGCTGAAGCGCCCGCTCGTCACGGTTTCCTGCCACGACGATCTCACCGCCGCCGACCTCGTCGGCCGCTATCTCATCACCGGCACCGAGACCGTGTGGGTGGACGGGCCGCTCGCGCGCGCCGTGCGCGCGGGGGCCATCTGTTACCTCGACGAAGTGGTGGAGGCGCGCAAGGACACGACCGTCGTCATTCACCCGCTCGCCGACGACCGCCGCATGCTGCCGATGGAGAAGCGCGGCGAGGTCCTCCAGGCGCCGAAGGAATTCGCGCTCGTGATCTCCTACAACCCCGGCTACCAGAGCGTGCTGAAGGACTTGAAGCAGAGCACCCGCCAGCGCTTCGTGGCGATCGAGTTCAGCTATCCCGGGCCCGCCATCGAGCAGAAGATCATCGTGACCGAGACCGGGCTCGACGCGCCCGCCGCGGAAAAGCTCGTGCAGCTCGCCCGCATGACGCGCAACCTGAAGGGCAACGGGCTCGACGAGGGAGCCTCGACGCGCCTGCTGGTGCACGCCGGGAAGCTCATCGGGCGCGGGATTGCGCCGAGCGTCGCCTGTCACGGCACCATCGCCGAGGCCCTGACCGACGACCCGGAGATGCTGCGCGCCGTCGATGAGCTCGCCTCCGCCCTCTTCTGATCCCCGGCCCGGCGCGGCCGCGGCCGATCCCCTGTCCGCCGCCGAAATCGAGGAACGTCTCGACGAGCTGCTCGACGCAGTGCTCTCCACGCGCCGTACCGCGACGGGGCTCGCCCGCGACATCGCGGTTCTCGCCCGCAGCGAGCAGGAGTTCGTGCTCCACTGGACGGGGGTCGTCGCGCGCACCAACCCGGAGATGGCGTACCAGTTCTCCGCCGCCGCCCCGCGCGCGCTCGCGCGGCTCGATCCCGCGGCGGCCGAGGCCTGGGTCATCCAGGCGATGGACACTTACGACCGCGAGGGGTTGTACCGCGGAAGCGCCGTTCTCAAGGACGTGGCCGAGTTCGCGGAACTCGCGGGCGCCGCGGCGAGCACGGCGACGTTTGAAGAGTCAGCCCAGGTGCTCCAGCTCTTCCTGTGCGGGCTCTCGGGCCGGAGAATGCGGCTCGACACGGCGGCGCATGCGTACACCGACACCGAGACGATCTATCTCCCGCCGCGACTCGCCCTCCTGCCCGGCAAGGCCGAGAACTTCCTGATCTACAAGGCGACGGCGGCGCTCGCGTGGGCTCAGGTCCGCTACGGGACCTTCAATGTCGACCTCCTGCCGGCTTTGAACGCCTGCTCCGATCCGAAACGCGCGCTCACGCTGTTCAACTTCCTCGAGACGGTCCGGCTCGAAGCGCGCATCGCGCTCGCGCTTCCGGGTCTGGCGCGCGGCATGCGCCAGCTGCGCGCCGCCCAAGGCGCCACCGATCCGCGGCTTGCGCGGCTCACCGACCCGGCGGCGACCGCCGAGGACTCCCTCGCCGTGCTGAAGGAGTACCACGCCGAGTTCACGCCGCCTCGATACTGCTACATGGGCGAGCTCCATTGGGATGAGGCGATGGCGGTGCGCAGCGCGCGCATCGCGAGGGAAAGGGTGCTGCTCCGCTCCGCGCTTGCCCGCGCGCTCGAGGGGGAGGATCCCCAGCGCGCCCGCGCGGAGAGCGCCGCGAGGTTCTCGCTCGCGGAGGCCGGGTCGGACGCCGCGGCGGGAATCGAGCTGCGGCTGGACGGTGAGCCCCTTGCGCTCCCGGAGAACGTCGGGCAGCTGCTGGAATCCATCGTGCAGGACCTCGGCGAAATCCCCGACGATTACCTCGTTGCCGCGGGCGACGGCGGCTATCGCGCAAGCGTGCGCGGGGAAAACGACCCCGCCGACGTATGGAAGGGCGTCTACCACGAGGAAGGCGCGTTTTTGTACAACGAGTGGGACTGCCGGCGCCGCCACTACCGCAAGAACTGGTGCGTGCTGCGCGAGCTCGACGTGCATCCGGGCAGTCCCCATTTCGTGGACGCGACGCTCGCGAAATACGCCCCGCAGGTGGCGCAGCTCAAGCGCACCTTCGAGATGCTGCGCGGCGAGGACCGTCTCCTCAAAGGCCAGCCCGACGGCAACGACATCGATCTCGACGCCGTGATCGCCGCCTATGCCGACGTGAGGAGCGGGATGGAGCTCTCCGAGCGCCTGCTCACCCGCCGCCACCGGGCCGAGCGCGACCTCGCCGTCATGTTCATGGTGGACATGAGCGGCTCGACCAAGGGCTGGGTGAACGACGCCGAGCGCGAGGCGCTGGTGATGCTCGCCGAGGCGCTCGAAGTGCTGGGCGACCGCTACGCGATCTACGGCTTCTCCGGCATCACGCGCAAGCGCTGCGAGATCTTCCGCGTGAAGCGCTTCGACGAGCCTTATGACGAGCTCGTCCGGAGCCGCATCGCGGGCATCACTCCCCAGGACTACACGCGCATGGGCGCGGCGATCCGCCATCTCACGGCCGTTCTCAACCACGTCGAGGCGCGCACCAAGCTTCTCATCACGCTCTCCGACGGCAAGCCGGACGACTACAGCGACCATTACCGCGGCGAGTACGGCATCGAGGACACGCGCCAGGCGCTGATCGAGGCGCACCGCTCGGGTGTCAAGCCCTTCTGCATCACGATCGACCGCGAAGCGCGCGACTACCTTCCGCACCTCTACGGGCCGGTGAACTGGACGCTGGTGGACGAGGTCGCGCGCCTGCCGCTCAAGGTGGCCGACATCTACCGGCGCCTGACCGCCTGACGCCGACACCGTCGCCGCAGTTACAATGGCGGCGGCAAATCGACAAGGAACCGCATCATGTCAGGCGCAGGACCCGGTCATGACGCCGGGCACATCGGCCCGGAAAACAGGCGCATCGCGCTGCTGATCGCCCTGCTCGCGCTGGTGCTCGCGTTCTCGGAAACGCTCGGCAAGGGCGCGCAGACCGCCGCCATCAGCCTCAATATCGAGGCGGCGAACCTGTGGGCGTTCTTCCAGGCAAAGACGATCCGCATGACGACGCTCCGCACCGCGGCGGAACAGGCGGAGCTCGATCTTGCGGGCGCGACCGACCCCAAAGCGAAAGAGCTGATCAGCCAGCGCCTCGCCGCCTGGCGCAAGACGGCCGGGCGCTACGACTCGGAGCCCGAAACGCAGGAAGGCCGCCAGGAGCTCGCGGCGCGCGCCAAGGCAGCCGAGCAGAAACGCGATCGCTCGCTCGCGGCCTATCACTCCTACGAACTCGCGTCGGGGGCGGTGCAGATCGCGATCGTGCTCGCCTCCGCAGCCATCATCACCGGCATGATGTGGCTCGCCTGGGTCGCGGGCGGTCTCGGCGTCGTCGGTGTCGCGTTCTGCCTCCTCGGCTTCTTCACCCCGAGGCTGGTCCATTTCTTCTGACGACATGCTGGCATTCTCGCCACGGGCCCTGCGCCCCGTTGCGGTCGGTGCGTTGACCGCCGCGCTGCCGCTCGCTGTCGCGCCCCTCGTCGCTTCGGCCCAGACGATCAAGACCCAGGAACACGCGCTGCGCGTGGTGAGACTGGTCGAGAACCTGGAACACCCGTGGAGCCTCGCTTTCCTGCCCGATGGGGCGATGCTCGTCACCGAGCGGCCCGGACGGTTGCGCATGGTCCGCGACGGCAAGCTCGATCCTCAGCCCGTCGCAGGGCTGCCGCAAGTCGCCGCTGTCGGCCAGGGCGGGCTGATGGATGTCGCCATCCATCCCGAATTCGCGAAGAACCACCTCGTCTATCTTTCGTACGCCGCAAGGGGCGAAGGCGGTTCCAGCACCGAAGTCGCGCGCGGCCGGCTCTCGGGCAGGCGCCTGGAAGGCGTCGAGGTCATTTTCCGCCAGCTTCCCAAGTCGAGTGGCGGCCGGCACTTCGGCTCGCGGCTCGTCTTCGACCGCGAAGGCTACCTCTACATCACCCTCGGCGACCGCGGCGAGCAGGAGCGCGCACAGAAACCGGACGATCACGCGGGCTCGGTCATCCGCCTGCACGACGACGGGCGCGTGCCGAAGGATAATCCGTTCGTCGGCAGGCCGGGCTGGAAGCCCGAGAAGTACACACTGGGCAACCGCAACATCCAGGGCGCGGCGCTCAACCCGCAGACCGGTGTACTGTGGACCCATGAGCACGGGCCGCAGGGCGGCGACGAGGTGAACGTGATCCGCGCCGGGGTGAACTACGGCTGGCCCGTCATCACCTACGGCGTGGAGTACGTCATCGGCACAAAAATCGGCGAGGGCACGCACAAGCCCGGGATGGCGCAGCCCATCCGCTACTGGGTGCCCTCGATCGCGCCCTCGGGCATGGCGTTCTACGCGGGAGACAGGTTCCCGCGCTGGCGCGGCGATCTCTTCGTGGGCGCGCTGCGCAGCGAGATGCTGGTGCGCTTGCGGCTCGAGGGCGAAAAAGTGGTGCAGGAAGAGCGCATGCTGAAGGGCGTGCTCGGGCGCATCCGCGATGTCCGCAGGGGCCCGGACGGTTACCTGTATCTCCTCACCGACGCGCCGAACGGCGTGCTCGCGCGCCTGGAGCCGGCCGACCGCTAGAAGCTCCGATCACGCCGCGGCGGCGCGCCGCAGTTCTTCGAGGGGCGGCGATTGCGGCTCGCGGTCCGCTTGCGGTTGCGGCTCCGGTTCTTCCGCGACCGGGGGTTGCGGCGCCGCTCCCGCGGTTTCGACCAGCGAGGAAAGCTCGTCGAGGGGGGGCAGCTCGCCGAGAGAACGCAGGTTGAGATCATCGAGGAAGCTCTGGGTCGTGGCGTAGAGCGCCGGCCTTCCGGGCACCTCCCGGTGTCCGACCACATCGATCCAGCCGCGCTCTTCCAGCGCCCTGATGATGTGGGTGGACACGGTGACCCCGCGGATGTCCTCGATGTCGCCGCGCGTCACCGGCTGCTTGTAGGCGATGATCGCGAGCGTTTCCATCACCGCGCGCGAATAGCGCGGCGGCCTGACGGGATTCAGCCGCTCGATGAAAGGCTGGTACTCGGGCCGGGCGCGGAAGCGCCAGCCGGAGGCGACCTGCACGAGCTCGACGCCCCTTTCCTGCCAGTCGCCGCGCAACTCATCGAGGATGCGTCGCAGCGTGTCGCTCGAGAGCGCCTCGTCGAACAGCTTCTTCAGCTCGGGCAGCCCGAGCGGCTCCTGGCTCGCGAGCAGCACGGCCTCCAGCACCTTCTTGACGTGTTCCACTTCCATGATTCGGGCCCCTTGTCAGGTCACGGCCGCGAGGTGGCCGGTCTTCAGTCTCACGTAAATCGGGGCGTACGCCGCCTGCTGCGTGAGCTCGACGAGGCTCTCCCGCGCGAGCTCGAGCAGCGCGAGAAACGTGACCACCAGAAGCGCGATGCCCTGTGAAGGATTGAACAACTCCGTGAACTCGATGTAGCGCGCCTCCTGCAGCCGCCGCAGGATGTGGCTCATGTGCTCGCGCACCGAGAGCTGCTCGCGCGTGATGCGGTGGTGGCGGTGCGCCGCGGCGCGCGCGAGCAGCCCGAGCCACGCCGTGCGCAGGTCCGCGGCGTTGACTTCGGGCAGCCGCCCGGCGGCTGACCGCTCGACGAGCACGTTCACCAGCGAGAAGTCGCGCCCGCAGAGCGGCAGCCGGTTCAGGCGCTCCGCCGCGAGCTTCATCCGCTCGTATTCGAGCAGCCGGCGCACCAGCTCCGCGCGCGGGTCCTCCTCGAGCTCCGCCATCGCCGGGCGCGGCAGCAGCATGCGCGACTTGATCTCGATCAGCAGCGCGGCCATCAGCAGGTATTCCGCGGCGAGCTCCAGCGAGCGCGTGCGCATCATCTCCACGTACTCGAGGTACTGCGCCGTGAGCCCGGCCATCGGGATGTCGAGCACGTTGATGTTTTCCTTGCGGATGAGGTAGAGCAGCAGGTCGAGGGGGCCCTCGAACTGCTCGAGGAAGACTTCCAGCGCGTCGGGAGGGATGTAGAGGTCGTGCGGGAGCTCGAGGACCGGCTGGCCGTAGACCCTGGCGATCGGCCCGACGCTGGCGGGCGCGGTCATGGCCGCAAGCCCCCGCGCGCGGCACGCGTGCCGCGATTCGCGCAAAAACAGGGGGGGAGTTCGCCCGCCGGCTGTGGAATTCGGCCGGTCATTGCATGCGGTCGAGCGGCCCGCTGGCCACCGCCCTGCAAAGGCGACGCTGGCATCGGCGTATTCTACAGGAGTTTGCCGCACTTGCGTCCGGCAAACTCCTGAGTGAAAGTGAGGCAGAAGGGTACGGCAAGAACAACCGTGGGGCCGTGAGTTTCAGGCCTGCTCCCGTCCCCGGCCGCTGCAACGGACAGGCGCCTACGCCAGCCGCTTCAGCTATAGTTGAGGCCCATCACCTCTTTCACCTCGCGCAGCGTCTCGTGCGCGAGCTTGCGCGCCTTCTCGCAGCCGTCGGCGATGATGGAGCGCACGAGCGTCGGGTCATCGAGGTAGCGCCGGGCGCGCTCGCGCATCGGCTTCTGCTCCTCCAGCACCGCTTCGATCACCGGCTGCTTGCACTCCAGGCAGCCGATGCCGGCGCCGCGGCAGCCCTGCTGCACCCACTGCTTGCGCTTTTCGTCGGAATAGACGAGGTGGAACTGCCACACCGGGCACTTCTCGGGGTCGCCGGGATCCGAGCGTTTCACGCGCGCCGGGTCGGTCGGCATGGTGCGGATCTTGCGGGTGATGCTTTCGGCGTCCTCGCGCAGCCCGATCGTGTTGTTGTATGACTTCGACATCTTCTGCCCGTCGAGGCCGGGGAACCTCGGGGCCGCGGTGAGCAGCGCCTGAGGCTCGGTCAGTATCACCTTGCCCCCGCCCTCGATGTAGCCGAACAGCCGCTCCCGGTCGCCGAGCGGCAGGTTCTGCGCCTCCTCGACCAGCGCGCGCGCCGCGGCCAGGGCTTCGGCGTCGCCCTTCTCCAGGAATTTCGTGCGCAGCTGGCGGTAGAGCCGCGCGCGCTTGGCACCGAGCTTCTTGATCGCCGCTTCCGCCTTCTGCTCGAATCCCTCCTCGCGGCCGAACACGTGGTTGAAGCGGCGCGCGATCTCGCGCGTGAACTCGACATGGGGGACCTGGTCTTCCCCGACCGGCACCTGGTTCGCGCGATAGATCAGGATGTCGGCGCTCTGAAGCAGCGGGTAGCCGAGGAAGCCGTAGGTCGAAAGATCCTTCTCGGCGAGCTTCTCCTGCTGGTCCTTGTAGGTGGGGATCCGCTCCAGCCAGCCGAGCGGCGCCACCATCGACAGCAGCAGGTGCAGCTCGGCGTGCTCCGGCACGCGCGACTGGATGAACAGCGTCGCCTGCGCCGGGTCGACGCCCGCCGCGAGCCAGTCGATCACCATGTCCCATGCGTGCGCCTCGATGGTCCTCGGCTCGTCGTAGTGGGTGGTGAGCGCGTGCCAGTCGGCGACGAAGAACAGGCACTCGTACTCGTGCTGCAGCTTCACCCAGTTCTTCAGCACACCGTGGTAGTGCCCGAGGTGCAGCGCGCCGGTGGGGCGCATGCCGGAGAGAACGCGGTTCACGAACATCGTCGTCCTAGGACACCAGGTTGGTGAGCCGGATGAGATCCCCGACCGGCACGCCGAGCAGCGCCGCAACCAGCCCCATCAGCAGCCCGATCGCCGGCCACAGGAGGTATCCGAGCACGCCGGTAAAAAGCAGCAGGATGAGGATGAAGAAGCCGTAGGGCTCGATGCGCGCCACGCCGTACGCCAGGCGCTGCGGCAGCAGGCTCACGAGGATCCTCCCGCCGTCGAGCGGGGGCAGGGGCACGAGGTTGAGCACCATGATGATGATGTTGATGAACACGCCGGCCGCTCCCATCAGAGCGAGCGGCAACGCGAAATAGTTCCCGGGCATCGAGAGCCCGATTCTCACCATCAGCGCCCAGAAGAGCGCCATCGCGAAATTGCTGAGCGGCCCGGCGGCCGCCACCCACAGCATGTCGCGCTTGGGATGACGCAGCTTCGCGAAATTGACCGGCACCGGCTTCGCCCACCCGAAGAGAATGCCGGCGCCCCCGAACAGTTTACTCACCGCCAGCAGGATGAGCGGCAGCGCGACCGTGCCGAACGGATCGATGTGGCGCAGCGGATTCAGGCTGACGCGCCCTTCCAGGTAGGCGGTCATGTCGCCGAAATGCCTCGCGACATACCCGTGCGCGGCTTCGTGCAGCGTGATCGCGAACACCACGGGCAGCGCGTAGATCGCGATCATCTGCAGGAGATTGAGGTCCATACAGGCAGTGTTGAGTTTTGAGTGCTAAGTGGTTAATGAAAGGCGTGATTTTATCAGGTTCGCCGGCGGGTCCTTGAGCCCAGCACAACGCCGCGTTCAACGCTCAACACCAAACACTCGACACTAAGCACTGCTTCTAGAGCCCGAAGGGTTGTGTGCCGCCCTTGCCTTGCCGCGTGACGAGCGGCGACTCGCCCGTGAGGTCGATCACCGTCGTCGGCACGATCCCGCACGAGCCGCCGTCGAGGATCAGATCGACCCGGCGCTCGAGGCGCGCCCGTATCTCCTGCGCGTCGTTGAGCGGCAGCTCGTCGCCCGGCAGCAGCAGCGTTGACGAGACAAGGGGCTCGCCGAGCTCGGCGAGCAGCGCGCGCACGATCTTGTGGTCGGGCACGCGCAGGCCGATGGTCCTGCGGCTCGGATGCTGCAGGCGTTTCGGCACCTCGCGGGTCGCCTTGAGGATGAAAGTGTAACTCCCGGGCGTCGCCGCCTTCAGGAGCCGGAACTGCCGGTTGTCCACCTTGGCGTAGACCGCGATCTCGGCGAGATCGCGGCACACCAGGGCAAAATGGTGCCGCTCGTCCACCTGGCGGATGGCGCGCATGCGCTCCATGGCGGCCTTGTCCCCGAGCCGGCAGCCGAGCGCATAGCAGGAGTCGGTGGGATAGACGATCAGTCCGCCGGCGCGCGCGATTTCCGCCGCGCGCCGCAGCAGCCGGGGCTGGGGGTTATCCGGATGGATGGAGAAGAATTGAGCCACGACGGCGCATTCGCGGTTCCGAGTTCAACGTTCAACGTTCAACGTTCAAAGTCAGACAAACATCGAACACGGAGCTTCAAACCCGGGCATCGAACTCTCAGCGTTGCGCGCGCGCAACCGCACTGCGTCAGGTAGCGGAGAAAAAGCTCCCTAAACTCAAGGCCATACGAAAGTGGAGCGCAACATGATAGCAAACAGGGGACCGCGTCGCGAAACGGTTGGCGTCGCGGGGGATCGCGCCGTCGAGCGGATCGAGGGGCTCGCTTCCGCTCCATCGCGCGCAGGCGCCGCTGTGCGGAAAAATTTCACGCTGCCGGCCCGGAGATGACGCCGGATCGCGGCAGCGCGACGGCGCGTCGCTGCCCGGGCCGCTATAATCGCGTTCAAGCACGAAAATAGGCGGCGGAGGGGGCCGTGAACCGAAACCAGAAAATCGCGCTGCTCGTTGCAGCAGCGAACCTATTGGCGCTCCTGCTGTTTCCACCGGTTGACCAGTACTCGATCGCCACCGCCAGATTACCGGTGTTCGCCGGCTTTCACTTCGCGTTCGCCCCGCCGCCCTACGGCGAGGTCAATAGCGCCGTGCTGCTGCTCGAGGTGTTCGTGGTGCTGATCAACGCGGGCATCGCCCTGCTGCTGCTGCGCGACAGGCCGGCGGGCAGGAAGACGCGCAGGATGAGCTATCAGAATGCGACGTTGATCTTTACCGGGGCGAACCTGATCATCGTGCTGCTCTTCCCGCCTTTCGAATCGGTGTTCGCGCTCACCAACGCCGCGCTGCCGAGTTTCGAGGGTTTCTACCCCATCTTCAGCTTGCGGCCCAGTCACGCCATCGTGATCACCCTGCTCTATCTCGAGGTGATCTTCGTCCTGCTCAATGGCGCGCTGCTGTGGCTGATCTTCAGGGAGCGCGACCCGTCGCTGCTCACCGCCGAGCAGATGTACGCGATCGCGGAGCGGCTGCGCGCAAAGAGTGGCAAGTAACGCGCAGAAGGAGTGCCGCTCCCCGCGGCAGTGGCTCCGGCGCGCCTTGAGCAGCGCGCAGCGTCCGTTCCAACGCGCGCACGCAAAGCGGAGCTTGCCTCCGCTTTACGCGAGCTTCTGCCGCAGGCGGCTTTGCGCCGGCACGTGCTGCGCCAGGAATTCCATCTGGTCCGCGAGAATGCGCCGGTTGGTGAGGATCAGGTACTCGGCGCGGTTCGGGACGTAGGGCAGATAGATCAGCTCCATTCCCGCCTGCTCCGGAGTGGCATTGCCCTTGCGCTCGTTGCACCCGCGGCAGGCGGTCACCGAGTTCATCCAGCTGTCCTTGCCGCCGCGCGAGAACGGGATCACGTGGTCGCGCGTGAGCCTGGAGATCGCGAACATGCCGGCGCAGTAGGCGCAGATCTGGCGGTCGCGGTGAAAGAGCTCGCGGTTGTTCAACGGCGGGACCTGGCTGAACGCCTTCATCGCCATCGCCTTGCCCTTGATCGCGATGATGCTGGAAGCCGTGATCGAGGAGCGCCTGCCGGTCAGGCGGTTCATGCCGCCGTACACGGTGAACGCGTGCTCCCCGGTGCTCCACGCGACCTGGTCCTTGGCGTAGTAGTAGCAGGCATGCTGCCAGGTGATCCAGCGGTGGGGTACTCCGTGCGTATCGAGGGTGAGGATGAGCGGATAGCCGCCGCGCGCCGCCGCGTGCTGTTCGATAGCGTTCAACATCTGTGGGACGAACCCGTTGCCGGTGATTTTCGATGCACCGCTTCGACCGGTGCAGAGCACAATTTACCAGATTTTTGAATTTATGCCAGTTTTCGGGGCCTTGGTGGCCCCGGTTGCGCCCGGCAGCGCGTCACTTCCGGTGATGGTGCGGCGCGCAGAGGGAGGGTATAATGGCGCGCCGTGATATCCAGCACCGTTCGCATCGGCGTTGCCGGCAACCGTGACCTTGTCCAGCAACGCGCCTGACGCCGTTTCGGCAATCGCCGACATCTCGAAGCCGTCCTTCGCCGCGCTGGGCCTGATGCCCGAGCTGTTGCGCGCGGTCGCCGACCAGGGCTACGAGGAACCGACGCCGATCCAGGTGAAGGCGATCCCGCCCGTCCTGCAGCGCCGTGACATCATGGGCTGCGCGCAGACCGGCACCGGCAAGACCGCCGGCTTCATGCTGCCCATCCTGCAGCTGCTTGCGCCGCAGGCCAACACGAGCCCCTCGCCCGCGCGCCACCCGGTGCGTGCCCTGATCCTGACACCGACGCGGGAGCTCGCCGCGCAGGTCGAGGACAGCGCGCGCACCTACGGCAAGTATCTCGCGCTGCGCTCGACGGTCGTCTACGGCGGCGTCGACATCGATCCGCAAATGAAGGCGCTGCACGCCGGCGTCGAGATTCTGGTTGCAACACCCGGGCGGCTGCTCGACCACCTGCACCAGAAGAGCGTCAATCTCTCGCGCGTGGAGATCCTCGTGCTCGACGAAGCCGACCGCATGCTCGACATGGGGTTTCTCCCGGACATCAAGCGCATCCTCGCAGTGCTGCCGCCGCGGCGCCAGAACCTGCTGTTCTCCGCCACCTTCCCCGAGGAAGTGCGCCGGCTCGCGAACGGGCTGCTGCACGGCCCGATCATGCTCGAGGTCGCGCGGCGCAACGCGCCGGCCGATCTCGTCTCGCACGAGGTCTACCCGATCGCCACGCCGCGCAAGCGCGCGCTGCTCGCGCACCTCATCCGCTCGCGCGACATGCGCCAGGTGCTGGTGTTCGTGCGCATGAAACGCGACGCGAGGCGGCTCGCGCGCCAGTTGCAGCACGACGGGATCGCCGCCACCGACATCCACAGCGACCGCACCCAGGCCGAGCGCGAGCAGGCGCTTGCCGATTTCAAGGAAGGCAAAATCACCGCGCTGGTCGCGACCGACATCGCCGCGCGCGGGCTCGACATCGAGGAGCTCCCGTTCGTGGTGAATTACGAGTTGCCCCACACTCCCGAGGATTACGTCCATCGCATCGGCCGCACCGGCCGCGCCGGATTGCCGGGGGACGCGGTTTCGCTGGTGAGCCCCGAGGAGATGAAGTTCCTGGAGGATATCGAGCGCCTGCTCAAGCGCAAGCTCCCGCGCGCTTCCGCGCCGGAGCTCCCGGCCGGAGCCCGGCCCGCCCATCCCGCGCGCGGGGCGAGGCGCGAGCCGCACGGACAGCGGCCGCAGCCCGCGTCACATCCCGCTGCGCGCCCCGCGGCGCCCGCCTTCGATTTCACCAAACCCTACGAGCCCGCCGCGACCGCTACGCCGCCGAAGCACCCGTCGGCCAGGCATCCCCACGACCGCCGGCACCGGCCCACCGCCGCCCTCCTCGGCGGCGGACCTGCGAAGCGCGAGCCGCACAAGTCCTAACGAAGAAGCGACGAAAAACGGTGACGAATAATAGTGAGGAATGCCCCGTCGCCCTTGTCTCGTCACCGGGATAAGGCGTGGAAGCACTCAGCCTGCCCGAGCTGTTCTTCTTCAGCGCCGTCATCGTCCTCTCGTATGCCATCCGCGGCAGCGCCGGATTCGGCGGCGTGACGGTGCCGCTGCTCGCGCTCATCATGTCGCTCAAGACGATCGCGCCAATGGTGAACTTTCTGGGGCTGATCTCCTCCTTCGCGATCCTCAGGCACGACCACCGCCACGTCGCCTGGCGCGACATCTGGCGAATCATGCCGTGGTGCGTGCTCGGGGTTGCGGGCGGGCTCTATTTCTTCACAATCCTCGACGCCCGGAGCCTCGCGCAAGTGCTGGGCGTGTTCGTGCTGGCGTACGGCGGCCGCTCCTTCTGGGCAACGCTGCGCCCGCGCCCCGGGCTGCGCCTGCCGATGCGCGCGGTCACGCCGGTCGCGGGCACGCTTGCCGGCTTCGTCGGCACGCTCTTTGGCGCCAACGCGGGCATGTTCTTCGCCATCTACCTCGACATGCTCAAGTTCGCCAAGGCCGAGTTCCGGGCAACGGTGGCGGCGATCCTGTTCGGCCTTGGCGTGTTCCGCGGGACGGGTTACGTCGCGGTCGGCGCCTTCGACCGCGACGCGCTCATCGCCTGCGCGATGGCGCTACCGCTGATGGGCATCGGCATCTTCCTCGGCAATCGCATCCACGCCAATCTCAACGAGCGGACGTTCAGGCGCTTCATTGCGCTGGTGCTGCTCGCAAGCGGCGTGCCGCTGGTTCTGCGTTAGACGCTGGATGCACAGTGGACAGTGGGCAGTTTTGGACAGTCGGTGGGGAGAAGCTCCCGCTTACCGCCTAGCGTTCACCGGTAGCGCATCCGCTAGAACCCCATGAGCCGGCAGACCGAGGTCCGAAGCAAAACCGTCACCGCCGCGCAGTTGCGGCGGATGCTGCACGATGGTGCCGAGATCGCGCTGCTCGACGTGCGCGAGGCGGGCCAGTTCGGCGAGTCGCACCTCTTTTTCGCCGTTCCCCTGCCCTACAGCCGGCTCGAACTCGACGTCGCGCGCCTCGTTCCGCGCCGCTCGACACGGATCGTGCTGTGTGACGACGGCGAGCTCGGGGTCGCGGCGCTCGCCGCGCGCCGGCTGGAAGCGGCGGATTACGACAACGTATCCGTCCTCGACGGGGGAACGCGGGCCTGGGCGCGCGCGGGTTACCCGCTCTTCGCGGGCGTCAACGTGCCGAGCAAGGCCTTCGGCGAGCTGGTCGAGCATGCCTGTCATACGCCGCGCGTCACGGCGCAGGAACTCGCCCGGATGCAGGCGGCGGGCGAAGACGTCGTCGTCGTGGATGGCCGCCCGTTCTCCGAGTACCGCAGGATGAACGTCCCCGGCGGCGTGTGCTGCCCGAACGCGGAGCTCCCGTACCGCATCGGCGAGATCGTGACCCGCCCGCAGACGAAGATCGTGGTGAACTGCGCCGGACGCACGCGCAGCATCATCGGGGCGCAGACCCTGATCAACTTCGGCGTCCCGAACCCGGTCTATGCGCTGGAAAACGGCACGCAGGGCTGGTTCCTCGCCGGCCTGGACCTCGAGCGC